>Ga0256405_10001646_pt1 | contig 58939 bp, 54 predicted proteins | sample RumenRJG_02DNA_FD_189096 | JGI IMG/M metagenome (GOLD analysis project Ga0256405, IMG submission 189096) | Bovine rumen microbial communities from Lethbridge, Alberta, Canada - RJG_02 | ecosystem: Host-associated > Mammals > Digestive system > Stomach > Rumen | place: Canada: Alberta... | reverse complement strand
CAAAGCTCGGCGTGTTTGCGAGAGAAACTGCGAAAGAGAAATTGCAGTCAAAATCTGAAAAAGCCAAAAGTACCGACGTCAAAATTTCAAAAGCAAGCCTTTATCTCCGATGCTGCGAGAGAAACAGGTGGAGTCACAGGCTGTTTTGAAACGGACAAAAGAGTTGTGTTCTAACTCTTAACAACAAAAAATCCAACTACGAAAGGAAAATCGAAAATGACAAACTACCGAACAAACATTATGACAATGTGCTGCTTGATGCACAAAACCGAAAGGCGAAATTCGTTGCAGTTGGTGATAGATAACTGCCGCAGAGTGTGGTACTGTTGTGGTAAATACAGCTGCACAAAAAGGTATAATCCACCAGACGATGACAAGAATAGAGATAGGAGTGATGCGTTTGAAACAAACCGAAAACCGCACGGCTCTTGAGCTTAAAAAGCAGACTCTCACCGCATGGGCGAGGATATTCCTTGGGCGGGGAGAGATAGATTTGAAGAAATTCAACCGTATGCTTGTTCTGATAGATAAGCTCACAGCCTGAAAAAGCCCGCTGCAAAGGCGGGCTACATAGAGTGGATATGTAAATGTTTCCACCGTATTGATTTTGAAAAATAACAAGTTATAATTAAGATAAAGGAGGATATCTTATGGATATTTACAAGGCTCGTCAGCTGATGACGAGCGAGCGGAAAACTATTTTTGACCTGGACATCAACGTGACTTTCTACGCACGAGTGTCCACCCTCTCGGACGAGCAGGAAAACTCAATCGAGAATCAGATAAGCTACTTCACCGAGATGATAAAATCAAATGCACATTGGAACTACGTCGAGGGCTATGTTGATAAGGTCAGAGGCGAGAGTGCAGAGAACAGAGAATCGTTCATGCGAATGATAGAGGACGGCAAGGCTGGAAAGTTCGACCTCGTGCTGACAAAAGAGGTCAGCAGGTTCGCAAGAAACACCATCGACAGCCTGACCTACACAAGAGAGCTTCTCTCCTCGGGCGTGGGAGTGTTCTTTCAGAACGATAACATCTGCACCATCGACCCCGACTCCGAGCTTCGCCTCACGATAATGTCAAGCATAGCCGCAGACGAGGTAAGAAAGCTGTCCGAGCGTGTGCGTTTCGGACACAAGCGTGCTATCAAGAACGGCAACGTCCTTGGCAACAACCGCATCTTCGGCTACGACAAAAAAGACTGCAAGCTGGTCATCAACGAAGAGGAAGCCGAAATGGTCAGACTCATATTCGAGCTATACTCCACAGGCGATACCAGCGTGCGGAAGATAGAACGAATACTCTACGACAAAGGCTACCGAGGACGCAACGGCACTCGCATACACCACAACACCATCTCGGGAATAATTCAGAATCCAAAGTACAAAGGCTACTACTGCGGAAACAAAGTCACCACCGTTGACTACCGCACCAAAGAGCAGAAGTTCCTGCCGCAGGACGAATGGGTGATGTACAAAGACGAAACGGGCGATACAGTCCCCGCAATAGTCTCCGAGGAGATATGGGACAGGTGCAATCAGATATTTGCCTACCGCAGCAGCATCATAAAGTCAAGAGAACATTCCTTCAAGGACAAAAGCGTGTTCACGGGAAAGATATGGTGTCAGGCTCACGATAAGCCATACTGGCGGACGAGCTTCTCCAACAGCGCATCGAAAGGCAAGCCCGTCTACGAATGGATATGCTCGGAGAAAAAACGCTTCGGCACAAAGACCTGTGCATCGTTTGCGATACTCGAAAGCGAGCTTTACAAAATGCTGTCGGGATTTTTCACCGAGATAGCAGGCGACCTTGATGACTACATCGAGACTTTTCTGACCATATACAAGCAGGCAGACCGCCCCGAAGAACTCCGCCGTGAGCTGAACGCTCTGCAAGTCCAGCTCGACCGAGAGAACCAGAAGCGTGAAAAGCTGCTGGAACTCTACATGGACGCAACGATAACCAAGGACGAGTTCGCAAAGCGAAACACCAAGTGTTCCGAGGTGATAGACGAGATAGAAAAGGAAATGGAGTTCAAGAAAGCCAAGACGCTCGATGACGAGCAGTACGCCAAGTCGGTGCGGCGTGTCGGTGACTACCTGCGGGCAATGTACGAGCGCACAGGCGCAATGACCAAGAGCGATGTTGACGAGATGACAAAGAACATCATCGACAGAATAGAGGTCGTGCCGATAAACGATACCGAGATGAAGCTGCAGATACGGCTTATGACTGGCGCAAGCGATTCTATGACCTACACGAAAAAGGGCGGAAAAAGTACTCGGCGTTCGGGTAACATCAGCAAGCAGATGTTTGACGAATACGTTTGCTCTGTGAACTGGAAGGTAGGTGCGTAAAATGAGAGTTATAAAATTTTTGCAGCACAAATTCGCACTTTCTCACGAGGGCGCTGTCGATATGGCAAAGGCGTGCGTCAGCGTCACGGTGACAAACCTTTCGCTGATGATGCCTGCGGGCATACTTTATATGCTGATAAAAGACCTGCTTGACGACAACCTGACAAAGCAGCGGATACCTTTTTATGTTATCGGCTCGCTGGTGGTGCTGGCGCTTATCGCGATAACCAATTTCATTCAGTACAATGCTACTTTTCTTTCGACCTATAAGGAAAGCGGCGTGCGCAGAACTGCCCTTGCGGAAAAGCTGCGCAAGCTGCCGCTGTCCTACTTCGGCAAGAAAAACATCGCTGACCTTACCACGACGATAATGTCCGACTGCGCAATGATAGAGACTGCGTCGAGCCACTGGATACCCGAGCTTATCGGCGCGCTTATCTCCACGGCGCTTGTCGGCGTAAGCCTTTTCATCTTCTTTGACTGGCGGATAGTGCTGGCGAGCTTCTGGGTGATACCAACGGCGTTTCTTGTGATATGGGGCTCGTCGAGGTTACAGAAGAAGGCGGTCAGAAAGAACTACGGCGTCAAGCTGGCGCTTTCGGACGGCATTCAGGAATGTCTCGAATCGGTGCGCGACCTGCGTGCGAACAATGCGCAGGACAGCTATATGCAGGGGCTTGACGTGAAGATAAAAAACGTTGAAAAGCAGGCGCTTTTCACAGAGCTTAAACTCGCGGTCTTTGTAAACTCGGCGGCGATAATCTTAAAGCTGGGCATTGCGACCACGGCGCTTGTCGGCGGCGCTCTGCTGGCAAATGGCGAGATAGACCTGCTGACATTCTTTATGTTTCTGATGCTCGTTTCAAGGCTTTACGACCCGATGCAGATAACCTTGCAGAACTTTGCGGCTATTATAGCAACAAGCATTCAGTGTGAGCGACTTGACGAGGTGCTTTCGCACGAGATACAGACGGGCAAGGAGCAGCTTACAAACGACGGATACGACCTTTGTTTTGACCACGTTTCGTTTTCATACAACGATGACACAGACGTTCTCAAAGACGTTTCGTTCACCGCAAAGCAGGGCGAGGTCACAGCGCTGATAGGTCCTTCGGGCGGCGGCAAAACAACGGTTTCTCGGCTTGCGGCACGTTTCTGGGACGCTTCGGGCGGAAAGATAACTCTCGGCGGAATGGACATTTCAAAGGCTGACCCCGAGGCTCTGCTGTCGGCGTACTCTATCGTTTTTCAGGACGTTACGCTGTTCAACCAGAGCGTTATGGACAACATCCGCATAGGCAGAAAGGGTGCCAGCGACGAGGACGTTATGCGTGCAGCGCGGCTTGCAAACTGTGACGAGTTCGTGTCACGCCTGCCCGACGGTTACGGCACGGTGATAGGCGAAAACGGCAGTGAGCTTTCGGGCGGTGAGCGCCAGCGAATATCTATTGCAAGGGCGATACTCAAAGACTCGCCTATTATCCTGCTGGACGAGGCGTCGGCAAGCCTTGACGTTGAAAACGAGACGATGATTCAGACCGCGCTTTCAAGGCTTATCAAAAACAAGACGGTCATCATTATCGCCCACCGAATGAGGACAGTTTCGGGCGCAGACAAGATAGTTGTGCTGGCTGACGGCGTTGTAAAGGAAAGCGGAGCACCGGGCGAGCTTATGCGGCGCGGCGGCATTTTCGCGTCGATGGTGAAGTCGCAGACCGAAGGTCAGAACTGGGCAATGGTTTAGAAAACGGAGGTGTACAAAATGGCGTGTCGTGGCTGCGGATGCTTTTACTACAAGCTGGCGCTGAATTCTGCGCCGTCGCTTTTGGGCGTAAAGGCAGCAAGTCTGATGTCGCTTTACAGGCAGGAGCTTGACGTTTACGCAAACGCTGACAGCTTCAACCGCAAAGCGTCCTGCAAGGGCTTGAAGATTAAGATACTTTGCGAGTGTGACAAGCGGTGTCTGGTGCTCGTTTACAACACGCGGCTGTTGTCGCAGCTGCTTTGTGAGCCTGACAGGCGCAGGGTGCTTGAACGCTACGGCTACAAGCAGAGCTTTTCGCTGACGCAGTGCCTTGACCGCCTTGCGTCGCGCTGCAAAAAGGCTGACGCGTTCCCCCACGAGATAGGCATTTTCCTTGACTACCCCGTTGAAGACGTGGAGGGTTTTATAAACAACAAGGGCGCAGGCTACAAGCTGTGCGGCTACTGGAAGGTCTACGGCGACGAGGAAAAGGCAAGGTGCACCTTTGCAAAATACGACAAGTGCAGAAGATTTCTGTGCAATAAATTAAACGAGGGTATCGACCTTTATCGGATACTCAAAATATCATAAGGAGGTTTTCACATGAAAACAGCAGTAATATTCTGGAGCGGAACGGGCAACACCGAGGCAATGGCAAAGGCTGTTGCGCAGGGTGCAGGCTGCGAGGCTATCGAGGTAAGCAAGTTTGACGGCGACCTTGCAGAGTTTGACGCGGTGGCTCTCGGCTGCCCTGCAATGGGCGCAGAGGAGCTGGAGGACAGCGAGTTTGAACCGTTCTACACCGCAAACGAGAGCAAGCTGTCGGGCAAGCCTGTAGCGCTGTTCGGCTCTTACGACTGGGGCGACGGCGAATGGCTGCGCCTGTGGGCAGACAGGGCAAAGGCGGCTGGCGCAAAGCTGGTTGACGAGGGACTTGCGGTAAACAACACCCCCGATGACGAGGGACTTGCCAAGTGCAAGGCGCTGGGCGAAAAGTTAGTAAAGGGATAAACACGCAATCTATACTACCCTAATATTAAAAAAAGCGGAGGCTTTCCCAAGTGGGAGACCTCCGCAGTTTTGTTTTACCCGAGAGCGACATCAAGTGCCATCATAACTGTAAAGCCCAGCGAGAACATCAGCACGCCGACGTTTGAGTGCTCGCCCTGGGACATTTCGGGGATAAGCTCCTCGACGACAACATAGAGCATTGCGCCCGCCGCAAAGCTCATCAGATATGGCATTGCGGGCAGGAAGAAACCTGCGAAAAGCATCGTCAGTCCTGCGCCGATAGGCTCTACCGTGCCAGACAGCACGCCTGCCGCAAAGGCTTTGCCCTTGCTTTTTCCGCCTGCGTAAAGCGGCATTGAGATTATCGCGCCCTCGGGGAAATTCTGAATCGCGATACCCAGCGCAAGTGCGAAAGCACCGCCTGCCGTGACCTCCGCCGAACCTGACAAAAAGCCTGCATAGACTATGCCGACAGCCATGCCCTCGGGAATGTTGTGCAGCGTCACCGCAAGAACCATCATTGTTGTGCGGGTCAGCTTTGAGGGCAAGCCCTCTGCCTTTTCGGCGTCCATGTGCAGATGCGGGATTATGCAGTCAAGCAGCAGCAGAAACAGCACGCCGCACCAGAAGCCCACCACTGCGGGAACGAACGCGAACTTGCCCTTGTCCGCCGCCTGCTCCATTGCGGGAATAAGCAGGCTCCATATCGACGCCGCCACCATTACGCCTGCGGCAAAGCCTGTCAGCGCGCGCTGAACGCCCTTGCCGAGCTGCTTTTTCATAAACAGAACGCACCCTGCGCCCAGCGCCGTTCCTGCAAACGGCAGCGCAAGACCTGTGATTATCTCACTTCGCATAGTATCTCTCCTTCCAAAGTTAGTTTTGACTAACTTTATAATAGCACATATTTTCCGTTCTGTCAAGACCGCGCAAAAAGCCTATTGACAACGCTCTCAATTAGTGCTATCATATAGTCAGCAGCAGGTTCGCTGCAATTTTCAAAGGCAAGAGTTAGCTTAGACTAACTAATTGTATTCAAACCCCGATGTTCCGCCTTTTCACCCGTGGCGGAAAATATCATATCACAGAAAGGATGTTTTTTATGGGCTTTATCAAACATGCAGCAGTATTCGTTGGAGGCGTTGTTTTCGGTTCGCTGGGCTTCAAGCTGCTCGGCAGCAAGGAGGCAAGAAAGGTGTATGTTCACACCGCAGCGGCGGCTATCAGAGCCAAGGACAGCGTTATGAGCGACGTGACGAGAGTGCGTGAGGGCTGCGGCGATATCGTTGCCGACGCAAAGCAGCTCAACGAGCAAAAGCGCACTGCACAGCAGGAAAAGGCAGAGATAATCGAGGACGAAAGCGAAGCTGAAAACAAATGAGATGCAGCGTTTTACACAACAGCAAAGGGCGCATACGAGTTCACATAATGCGCCCTTATATGACCATGCACCAAGCGGACATACTTGAATACTATCTGCGTTCAAAGCCGTTCGTGACAATGGCAAAGGTGTATGACAGAACGGGCGATGCGGTCATCTGCTACAAGGGCAGCCGCAAGGCTGTGGTGACGGCGCTGGCAAAGTTCTCTTACGAGGACAAGGCGGCTGTCGCGCTGGTTCCCGAACACACGGGCAGAGAGCTTGACAGGGAGTTCGAGGGCAGACTGATACGCGCGGTGACGCTGCGCTATGCAAGGCGGCTTTTGCTGCCAAAGCCATTGCAGTTCGCGCTGTCGGTGTTTCACGCACTGAAATACATCAAGGAGGCTTTGCGCTCGCTTTCAAAGGGCAAGGTCGAGGTCAGCGTGCTCGACGCAACGGCAATAACCGTTTCGCTGATAAGGCGCGAGCAGAAGACTGCTGCCTCGGTAATGTTCATGCTGAGCGTGGGCGAAATGCTGGAGGACTGGACACGCAAAAAGTCTGTTGACGAGCTTGCCAGCGTGATGTCACTCGGCGTGGACAAAGTGTGGCTGCACAAGCCAAGCGGCGACGTGCTTGTCCCGATAAGCGAGATAGAAAAGGGCGACGAGCTTGTTGTTCGCACGGGCAGTATGATACCGCTTGACAGCGTTGTGCTGTCGGGTGAGGCGGCGATAAACCAGTCGTCGCTGACAGGTGAGAGCCTGCCTGTTCACAAGACGCAGGGCAGCTATGTCTATGCAGGGACGGTCGTTGAGGACGGCAGCCTTGTTATAAAGGTGGACAAGGTGTCGGGCAGCGGCAAGTACGACCGAATCGTCAAGATGATAGAGGAATCGGAAAAGCTCAAATCGGCGGCGGAGAGCAAAGCCTCGACCCTTGCGTACAGGCTTGTTCCCTACTGCCTTGCGGGCACGGTGCTGACCTATCTGCTGACGCGAAATGCAATGAAAGCCATGTCGATTCTTATGGTGGATTTCTCCTGCGCGCTGAAGCTTGCAATGCCAATTTCGGTCATCAGTGCGATGAGAGAATGCGGCGCAAAGGGCATAACCGTCAAGGGCGGAAAGTTCCTTGAAGCCGTGGCGCAGGCGGACACTATCGTGTTCGACAAGACGGGCACGCTGACACACTCGCAGCCGAGGGTTGCGCAGATCGTTACCTTTGCAGGCAGCGACGAAGCGGAGATGCTGCGCCTTGCAGCCTGCCTTGAGGAGCACTATCCGCACTCTATCGCAAACGCCGTGGTCGAGGAGGCAAAAGTTCGTGGACTTGACCACGAGGAACGTCATTCAACCGTTGAGTACGTGGTGGCGCACGGCATTTCCAGCACAGTTGACGGGCAAAAGGCTGTCATCGGCAGCTATCATTTTGTTTTCGAGGACGAAAACTGCACTCTCCCCGAGGGCGAACAGCAGAAATTCGATGAACTGCCCTCTCAGTATTCGCACCTGTATCTTGCAGTCGGCGGAAAGCTGGCGGCGGTGCTTTGCATTGAAGACCCTCTGCGTGAGGAAGCAAAGCAGGTCATTTCCGAACTGCACAAGTTGGGCATTGACAAAGTCGTGATGATGACTGGCGACAGCGAGCGCACGGCACGTTCCGTTGCGGCGGCGGTCGGCGTTGACGATTTCTATTACGAGGTTCTCCCCGAGGACAAGGCGGAGTTTATAAAGTCTGCGCGCAAGGGCGGCAGCAAGGTCATTATGATTGGCGACGGCGTCAACGACTCGCCTGCCCTGTCGGAGTCTGACGCGGGCATAGCCATAAGCTCGGGCGCGGCTATCGCAAAGGAAATTGCGGACATCACCATTTCGGCACAGGACCTTTACTGTCTGCTTGCTCTGCGAAAGATAAGCGAGGGCATGATGAAGCGCATAGGCAGGAACTACCGCAGTATAATCGGCTTCAACGCGGCGCTTATGCTGCTCGGTGCAGGCGGGATAATCACCCCTGCGATGAGCGCGCTTTTGCACAATTCATCGACTGTGGTTATTGCACTTTCAAGTATGCGAAATTATCTTCCCGAAAATGATTGACCCAAAAAACAACTGCGGGACAGGTAGGGTCTGTCCCGCAGTCACAGCTATGGAGAGGTCGTCAAAAAAATGAAAACCTAGGAATTAAGCAATTTTATCGGAGCTTTGCGTCACTCGCAGGGCTCCTGTTTTGTTTCGCCCAGAAGCCGTTTGAGCTTTTCAAAGCTGTCGGTGCAGATAGCATGCTCCATTCTGCAAGCCTCGTCGTCGGCGGTCTTGCCGTCAACGCCTGCATCGACAAGGATATTTCGGAAAAAGCGATTCTTTTCGTAGACGCCCTTTGCGTCGGCAAGCCCTGTGGGTGTGAGAAGCACACGCTTATTGGGCGTGAGAGTTATCCTGCCCTCGCAAAGCAGATTTCGCACTGCCCTGCTGACGCTTGCTTTGGTATAACCCATAAGCCGTGCGATGTCGGTAACACGCACAGGCTTTGAGTTATCCTCGGAAAGAATGAATATGGTTTTAAGGTAATCGTCAGCCGATTCTCTGGCTCTGTCGTAAATATCCATAATGCGTTTGCACGGCTATCTGCCGAAAAGTCCTTTCTTTTGGTACGGCTCGGTGTTTATGCCGCCAAGCTCATACCCTGTTTTTGATATGACGTCGCGCAGTTTCTGCACGTCGGGCTGTGAGTGTGTTATCAGCTCGGTGATGCCTTTTTTGTGCGACGAGGTCACTTTTTTGACGTCAAAGCTCTTTCGCAGGGCGTCGTTTATATGCGCCTCGCACATACCGCACATCATACCGCCAATCACAAGTGTTGTTTTGTACATTTCAATTTCTCCGTTTGAGTTAGTCATATCTAACCTACGAGACAATAATACTACCGCTTGCCCGATTTGTCAAGACAAAAACAGCCCGGCAGCGCACAAATCGTAAGTTTGCACAATAGGTTAGTATATACTAACTCGAAAATCTGTACATCTTCACGATTTTGCTTAAAATGCCCTTTTACGTATTGACAAACCGCTATATAAGGAGTATTATAAATGATGGGTTAGGTTTGGCTAACTAATTGAAAGGAGATGTCGTATGATGCCATTGACTTATGCAGTTGCAGGAGAAGAAAACATCATAAGAAAGATAGGCGGCACACCTGAGGTGAAAAAACATCTTGCTGACCTTGGATTCGTTGTGGGCGGTACAGTTACCGTTGTCAACACGCTCGGCGGTAACATGATAGTTAACGTCAAGGATTCGAGAGTCGCTATCGACAAGCAGATGGCACAGAAGATAATGGTCTGAACACAGGGAGGGAAGAAAATGAAAACACTCAAAGACGCCGGCATCGGCAGCACCGTGAAGGTCGTAAAGCTGCACGGCGAGGGCGCGGTAAAGCGCAGGATAATGGATATGGGCATTACCAAGAACACAGATGTGTATATCCGCAAGGTAGCACCGCTGGGCGACCCGATGGAAGTCACAGTCCGCGGCTATGAGCTTTCGCTGCGCAAGGCGGACGCTGAAATGATAGAGGTCATGTGACCGCATATTTTTTTGAATAGGAGTTAGCTCAGGCTAACTTTATCAGGGAGGAAGTAATCAAATGGAATTGAAGATAGCACTTGCCGGAAATCCGAACTGCGGCAAGACCACGCTGTTCAATGCGCTGACGGGTTCAAACCAGTTTGTCGGAAACTGGCCTGGCGTAACTGTTGAAAAGAAAGAGGGCAAGCTCAAAGGGCACGACGGTGTTGTTATCACCGACCTGCCGGGTATCTACTCGCTCTCGCCGTACACGCTGGAGGAAGTCGTTGCGAGAAACTATCTCGTCGGCGAACGCCCCGATGCGATACTCAACATCATTGACGGCACAAACCTTGAAAGAAATCTTTATCTGACAACGCAGCTTGTTGAGCTTGGCATACCTGTTGCGGTTGCGATAAACATGATGGATATCGTCAAAAAGAACGGCGACAGGATAAACACCGATGAGCTTGCAAAGCAGCTTGGCTGCAAGGTGGTTGAAATTTCCGCACTCAAAGGCACAGGCATAAAGGAAGCTGCACAGGCGGCTATCGACGCGGCAAAGTCCAGCGAAAAGACAGTGCCTATGCACACGTTCTCTGGCAGCGTTGAACACGCAATCGCACACATCGAGGAAGCCTGCGTTCACTCAATGCCCGAAGAGCAGCAGAGATGGTACGCTATCAAGCTGTTCGAGCGTGACGACAAGGTCATCGAAAAGCTGGGCATTGACGGTGCAACGAGAGCGCACATCGAGTCGGACATCACCGCCGTTGAGACGGAAATGGACGACGACAGCGAGTCGATAATCACAAACGAAAGATACGTTTACATCTCGGGAGTTATCAAGGCTTGCTACAAAAAGAAAAGCGCTGGCAAGCTGTCAAGCTCGGACAAGATAGACAAGGTGGTGACAAACCGCTGGCTCGGTCTGCCGATTTTTGCAGTGATAATGTTCCTTGTATACTATATCTCAATGGTCGCTGTCGGCACGCCTATGACCGACTGGGTAAATGACGGCGTGTTCGGCGACGGCTGGCATCTTGTGGGAATCGGCTCAAAGGATTTTGAGGACGCAGAAGAAAAATACGGCGACTCGAACGACATAATCCTCGCTTTCGCTGAGCAGTACGGCGATGTGGAAGCTATCTCGGAGACTCTCGACACTGAGTCGGAAGAGTTCGATGAAGAAGCTGCGAAGAAAGCTCTCGATGAGCTGGTTGCGGCAACTCCCGCAGATGCAAATGTAGAGTACACTCTCGAAGATGAGGAAACACTTGAAACGACGACGGAAGAGGCTGACAAAGAGGCTCTTGAAGATGCTGTTGCACAGTACACCGACAAGGACTACAAGCCGCACTTTGATGCGCCTCAGATGGAGGACTACGGTGTGTTCGTGCCTTCCCTGCCGTCGCTTGCAGAAAAAGGTCTTGACAACATTGGCGCAGCAGATTGGGTAAAGGGACTTATCCTTGACGGCATAATCGCAGGTGTCGGCGCAGTTCTCGGATTTGTTCCGCAGATGTTGGTGCTGTTCCTGCTGCTTGCCTTCCTTGAGGCTTGCGGTTACATGGCAAGAATAGCATTCGTGCTCGACAGAGTGTTCAGAAAGTTTGGTCTTTCGGGCAAATCGTTTATCCCTATGCTCGTGGGCGTAGGCTGCGGTGTTCCTGGAATCATGGCATCGAGAACTATCGAGAACGAGCGTGACCGCAGAATGACGATAATGACAACGACGTTCATCCCCTGCGGCGCAAAGGTACCGTTTATCGCAATGATAGCAGGTGCGCTGTTCGGCGGCTCTGCATGGATCTCCACCTCGGCATACTTTATCGGTATGGCTGCGATAATCATTTCGGGCATAATGCTCAAAAAGACAAGAATGTTCGCTGGCGACCCTGCACCGTTCGTTATGGAGCTTCCCGCTTACCACCTCCCTACCGTCGGCAACGTGCTGCGTTCGATGTGGGAGCGTGGCTGGTCGTTCATCAAAAAGGCAGGTACAATCATTCTGCTTTCGACTATCGTTGTATGGTTCACAAGCCGCTTCGGCTTTGTTGACGGCAGCTTCTCAATGCTGGAAGAAGACCAGCTTGACGCGTCTATCCTTGCAAAGATAGGCAACGCAATCGCCTGGATATTCAAGCCTCTTGGCTGGGGCAACTGGCAGGCAGCCGTTGCATCTATCACGGGACTTGTGGCAAAGGAAAACATCGTCGGCACGATGGGCACTCTCTACGGCAGCGGCGATCAGACGACATGGCAGGCGCTTGCTGGCTCGTTCACAGCCATCACAGGCTTCTCGTTCCTCGTATTCAACCTGCTTTGCGCACCTTGCTTTGCAGCTATCGGCGCTATCAAGCGTGAGATGAACAATGCAAAGTGGACATGGTTCGCTATCGCTTACCAGTGCGGATTTGCATACTGCATCGCACTTATGATCACCCAGTTCGGCAACATCTTCCTGTCGGGCGCAACGGTAAACGTGGTCGGTCTTATCGCAGCACTGCTCATTCTTGCCGGAATGATCTTTATGCTGTTCAGACCGTACAAAGAGGCTACAAGGCTGACTGTCAAAAACAAAAAGCTCGCATTGGGCACAAAGTAAGAAAGGAGTACGCAAATGCTTTCGTGGATAGGTGCAAATATCGGAACGATAATTGTATGCATAGTGCTTGCCGTTATCGTTGCCGCGATAATCGCTAATATGGTAAAGGATAAGAAGAAAGGAAAGTCACCCATCTGCGGCGGCAAATGCGGAAGCTGTCCCATGAGCTGCAGCGGGTGCGGCTGCGGTAAAGGAAAATGAGAATTGCAATGATTTTCGCCGCGCTTGCGCTGACAGCGCTGTTCGTGCAGCTGCTGGGCAAGGCAGAGCGTAACCTTAAAAAATACGCACGCAGGATAAAAGACCAGCCCTGCGGATAGAAAAAACTTACGAATTACGAGGCAGAACCGTTCTGCTTCGTAATTCTTTTTTTGCCCGCTTTACTATAATAATAGTTTGTGATATAATAATTTTTGAAAAATTTCAGTTTTTTCTTGTAAGATTCCCTTTCACAAGTTGTGTATATGAGTAGAACAGACAAGAAAGCGAGGTGCAAAAAGAATATGGATGACGAGAAGATAGTAAAGCTCTACTGGGACAGAAACGAGCAGGCGATAACGGAGACATCAGAAAAATACGGGCATTACTGCACAAAGATAGCCTACAATATCCTCAGCAGCAATGAAGATGCGCAGGAATGTGTAAACGATACATATATGAATGCGTGGAACACGATGCCGCCGCACAAGCCGAGCATACTTTCAACGTTCCTCGGAAAGATATTCAGAAATCTTTCATTCAACAGATACAAGCACAGCCGTGCGCAAAAGCGAGGCGGCGGTGAGACGGCGCTGGTGCTTGATGAGCTGTGCGATATTGTTTCGGATAAAGAGAATGTGGAAGAGGCTTTCTCACACAAGGAGCTTGCTGAGGCGATAAGCCAATTTTTAAATGAGCTTTCGCAGGAAAAAAGATATATGTTCATCCGCAGATACTGGTACACCGACAGCGTAAAAGACATTGCTGAAAAATGCGGACGCAGCGAGAACTCGGTATCGGTCGAGCTGAACAGAACAAGAAAAAAACTATGTGACTACTTGAAAGAAAGGGGATTTGACCTGTGAAAAAGGAAGAATTTTACGAGGTACTCGGCGATATAGATGAAAATGCCGTTAAAGAGGCTGAACAGCAGCCGCCGAAGATAAAAAGGCACTGGGGCGGAATCGCTCTTGCGACAGCAGCCTGCCTGTGCGCAGTGCTGGCGGCGGGAATAATGATGAATCTTAAAGATTCGGACATCGACAGCTCGTCGGGGAATGCAAGCTCCGCCTACGATTCCAGCAATTGCTCGGACGCTGAAAACAGTCGCAAGCCGTCATTTGCAGACGTAGATATTTATGCTTATCAGAACGGGGAAATAATAAAGCAAACGCAGAATGTTGAGTATTCAGATGCAGGCGTGTTCAGCGCGTGGCTCAAGCTGAACGGGCTGGCAGAGGGCGAAAAGGCTGACAAGCTTGCAAAAAGCATGCATTACAGCGGTGATTACCTGATACCCCCGGAAGACCCAAAGCCAAGACTTATCTCAGATTCTGACGGTTCTCTGATGATAGATGAATCTTTCGTGCCGCCGACAAATAACAGCAATGGCGATCGTTGCGCAGCAGATATCATCGTTCCCGAGGAGTTCAAGGAATTCTACAACAAGATTCCAAAGGAGCAGCTTGAAAAATCTCTTATGCTGACGCTGCAGAGCTATGCGAAGCTCGGCTGGGCAATAGATGAGCTGAACATCTCGTATACGAGCCTCTCCGACTACAATCCGCAGCAGCCGTTCAAAAAGATAGAAGCCGTAATTTACAGCGGCAGGTATGACGATACCAAAGAAGAAAAGGTAAGCATACTCAACGACCCGAATGAAATTTTCAATGCCTGGAAAAAGAGCAACGGCATCGGCGACGAGGTCAAACTGCTAAGATGCAAGCTGCAGACGACAAAGTGGTACGATTCAAGCGTCACAACAGCGCTTATCTTCGAGGTTTCCTCTGAACTGCTCAAGTATGAGCCAACAGACGTAGAAAATGGATTTGAAAAACACTATCTGCGCATAAATCTTCAGTCTACATTTGAAACAAGTCTCGGCATAATAGACTGTCGTGTCCACGTAGAGGGTGAAGATTGATTTCAGCACACAGCAAAGCCCTGCGGAATTACCCGCAGGGCTGCTTGCTTTTATCAGTGTATCATTAGGTAGTGGATCGGTTTATTTAGATGCAGCGCCGATGCTGTAAACAAGGCTGTTCGGAACTGCGCCTGTGCCGCCAAAAACAAAGAGATTGTTTGCTTTCTTGGTACCGAGGTAGTTCTTCTGCTCAGCGCTGAGCGCGCCGTCTGCGAGGAACAGAGGTGCTTTGTTCATTGCTGCGAGAACGCCGCCTGCGAGTGCGTCAGGGTAATTCTTGCCTGTTGAAACGCACAGGGATTTGCCTGTGAGTACGCCTGCAAAACGCTTGTTGACCTCGACACAGGTGGAGTATCTGTTTGCGCCGTAAACTCTCTCGATGGCTGTGCCTGTGAGACCGAGAGCATTTCCTGCGGTCTTCATCATGCTGTCGCTGATAACGCCTGCGCCGCCGATAACATATGCTTTCTTGACCTTGCCCTTAACGGACTTGAGGTAGCTTGCTGTTTCTGCGTCAAGCGTGCCGTCCTTTGGCAGATAGATTATCGGGGCATTCTTTGCAGCGGCTGCTGTGCTGACGGAAAGTGCATCAGCATAGTTCTGACCGTAAACGAAGAATATCTCTGTGGGGTTGCTGTTGAGCTTCTGAGCAATCTTTGTGGCTGTGCCGTAGCGCGATGTGCCTGCGATTCTCTCAACGGTGATGTTGTTGTTTTTGAGCACGTTTGCAACGTTCGGTGCGATAGCGCCCTCACCGCCGAGGATATACACCTTTGTTGCGCCCAGGCGCTTAATCTCGCCGAGAGTTTCATCGGGCATTGCGTCTGTATTTGTCAGCAGGATAGGTGCATTCAGCTTTGCTGCAAGCGGAACGCCTGCGAGTGCGTCTGCATATTTGAGACCGTAAGCGAGAACTACTGTCTTGCTTGTTGACTTAATGCCCTCTGCGGAGATGGTTTTTGCAGTATCGAATCTTCCTGCACCTGCAAATCTCGTTACAGGCTGGGATATTTCCCTGAAAGTGAGGTTATATTTCTTAGCGTAGCTTTCTGCGGCAGTTCCCTTCTGACCGTAGACTGTAAAGCTGCCGTCTTCCTGGAACACCCTTGATGTTGTATCAAAGCTCTTTATGCTTGATGGGATGTAAACATCACTGATTTTTGTATATGCAAATGCAAGACCGTAGATGTTTGTAACGGTGCCTGAGATATTTACAGAGGAAAGATTGCGGCAGGTCATAAATGCCTCTCCGTAGATGTTCTTTACACCGCTTGGTATGCTTACGCTTGTGAGGCTGGTGCACTCCTGAAAAGCCGATGCTTTTATTTCAGTCAAGCCGTTTGTGAAGATAACATTTTTGAGAGCTTCGCAATGTGCAAAAGCGTATCTGTCAATGACCTTGACATTGTTAGGGATATAAAGGCTTGTGAGTGCAGTGTTTGAGTGGCAGCAGGTCTCGCCTATCGTTGTAACGGTCGACGGGATAGTGAGCTTGCTTTTGGCTTTTGGAACGTACTTGAGAGTTGTCTTTTTCTTATCGTAAACAACGCCGTCAACAGACGAATAGGTCTGGTTGCCGCCTGCAATATTAACAGCCGTTACCTTTGGGCAGGAATCAATTATCCATCTTATCTCGCTGTTGAAGCCTGTGCCGAAATTGACAGTTTCAACCGCGCTGCAGTAGTAGACAGTGTCCTCGGGGACAGTCTGCACCGAGTTGGCAAAGGTGACAGTCCTGAGCTTATTACAGTTCCAGATAGCATACTTTCTTACGCTCTTTACGCCGCTTGGAACGGTGAGCGAAGTCTTACCTGCGGGGCAGGTGATAAACTCTGTCTTTGCCTTATTGAGCAGGCAGCCGTCAACTGTTGCGTAGGTCTTGTTTGCGGTGTTGACGCTGATGCAGGTCAGGTTTGCGCATTTGAGAAAAGCGCTTTCCGAAATCGTGTTGACTGTGCTGGGCAGATAGATAGTCTTAGCGGTGCAGCTGTAAAATGCGCGGTCGCCGATATAGGTCACGCCCTCTGGAACGGTAATCGTTCCAATCTTCTTTTCATAGAACGCGTCAGAGCCTATCCTTGTTACCTTTCTGCCGCCGAGCGTTGCAGGAACGGTAACGGAACTGAATGTGGCATCGCTCATAAAGTATCCGATCTCAACTGTGCCGTCAGCGAGGATACGGTACCTATATCCGTTTGCCTCGTAATAGTCATAAGCGCTTGCGGTGATGCCTGATGAGTTGTCAAAAACATTGTAAGGCAGGGCTGCTGCCGAGCCAAAAACGAGTGTCAATGCCAGTGTCATGGATAAAATCTTCTTTTTCATGATAATATACTCCTTTTCATTTATAAATTAGTGTTGTTTTGTGACTGTGTTGTATTTTACTGCTGTGTGTTCGGCAGAGGTGCCCAGTATGCCATTGCAAGCTTGTGAGTATCTTTGATGCTGATAGCGCCGAAGGATACCATTCCCTTGCTTGTGAGCCATCTGCTTGCGAATGTTGACTTGTCGATCTGATAGCCTTCTTCTTTAAGCGTTTTGTTTATGAATTCCTCTGCGCCCTCTGCTCCGACTTTGCTGCTGAAATAGCTGTAAAAACCGATCGCCTTGCCTGTGAGATTGATCGTTCCGGTGTTTTCATCATCCTCAAACCAGACAGTTGTGAAAACATGATTGCATACCCTTATGCCGATCTCAAGTTCCTGCTCATACAATGTATAATCCTTGCCCTTTGTGACCTTCCACTTGTCAGGGTCTGCGCCGATCCTTTGCTTCAAGATCTGTTTTGCATCCTCGATAGGCTTTCCTCGTAGCTCGGTCTCGACAAACGTGCTGAAATCCTCAGGTGTCCACACAGCCTCTGCCGATACTTCAGCGGCGGGAGCGCTGCTCGTTGTTGTTGTGGTGGTGGTCACCGCCTCACTGCTGTTGTTCACCGCAGCTGACGTGCTTGCCTGTGAGCTTGAACTTGATGTTGTGTCATTCGCCGCGCTGCTGTCTCCGCATGACGCCAGCATTGAGCAGGCAATTATCACTCCTGTTACTGCGGCAATAACCTTTCCTGTAAAAATTCTTCCAACCATTTCTTTTCTACCTCCATAAGTTTTTTGTGTTCAGCATTTTGCCTCTGCATATAACAGTCACGCGGGAAGCGCAAAATTCCCAAGATTTTTTCAGTTTTTATTTCAGTTTGTAGCATTGCACAATTACAGGCGACTCCCCCTTTCGCCAATTGTGCCTTTTCCACAATGTAAAAAGCACCCGCATCGAAAACGATAAGAGTGCCCTTTATTATATATAGTATCAGAAATCTTCGTCGTACAAAAAAGTCCGCCCAGTAATACTGGCTCATATATTCGTTCTGGTATGCGTTCACCGCGCCCGAGTCAAGCTCGCAGAAGCGGTAATAGTCGCAGTCGAGCACATCGGGGTTGACCGCGATAGCGTTATAGGTGTAGGTCTGCATAAGGTTCTGCTGCTTTTCGTCGTAAGGCTCGTCCTCAAGCTGCACCGGGAGCCTGCGGACTTTGCTTTTTACTTTCATTCGGAATTTACCTCTTTTAATAGTAATCTGTTACCTTTTATTATAGCCTAATGAGAGCCAAATGTAAAGGTTTTTGCGTATCCGGAAAAATTTTTTGAGATTTTTTGAAAAATTGCAGAAACTTGCAAGGGTATTGCAAGGATGAGGGTGATATTATATAGACACAGCAAGGAAACAAAAACAAAAAGGAGGAAAACAGATATGATACCGGCATTTATTATTGGCTCAAGCATACTTTACATAATCAGTTTCGTTGCGCAGGCAACAGAATCCTCGGTCGGCTTTACTTTGTAGGAGCTGCTCTCCTCGACGTTTTCAAAGCCGCATTTGCCCAGCACCTCTTTGATGGCCTTTGCGCCGTCAGACCAATCGCCATTATTGACATATGTGGTCGAAGCCTCTGCCATTGCATCGGACATCGTTGCAAGATGATTGTCGAACTGTGTCGGGTCGGCTGCGAAAAAGCCGTCGGAATACTTGAAAGGAATCGTGATGCCGTTGTCCGTCTGCTTTGACGAGATAGTCACCGTGCCGCCTTTTTTCTTTATTCCCACGCCGTGCTTGACAGCGTTTTCAACAAGCGGCTGTATCGACAGCAGAGGCACTTTGAAATCTGTCGCCTGAATGTCGTACTCCACGTTCAGCTTTTTGCCGAAGCGCAGCTTTTCAATGTAAAGATATTTTTTCAGGTGTTCAAGCTCTGCCTCTAACGGCACGGGCGCACAGCAGCCGAGCTACAACGGTCATCCGTTCATCGAATACTCTTTCGTATCAGACAGCGGCATAACGATACCCGTTAAATATTCAGACGGTATCTTCGAGGAAGACCCGAACACCTACAATCCTCACATGGCTACCGTGTCGGATATACTGTCCGAGGCTTCAACCACCTGGGTCAGAGAGGGCAACAACAGGTCAAAGGCTGCCCAAAGGCTTACAGAGACTCTTTACCACCTCGGCTTTGAAAACATTGAGGAAAGCGCAACCTACTTTGAAAAGCCCTCGGCAGATTCGGTTGCTTACGTTTTTGCACACAAAAAGATAGACACAAAAGACGGTAAAAAGGAAGTCATCTCCGTCACCATCAGAAGCGCTTCCTACGATTCGGAATAGGCATCGAACGTGCGCCAGCGTCACGAAAATTTCGTGGTGCTGCATAAGCGACTTTGCGCCGCCCGCAAAAAGAGGCTCTCACAATGCTGTGATAAGCCTCTTTGTTGAACGTATCAATCTATCAGGTCATTCTGGAAACGCGACAGATGCTCGAACGGGAGGATCTGCCTGCCGCGGAAAAGCCCGCAGCCGTCATTTATCAGCTGGTTGTTTATCGCCTTGAACATATTGACGTCAATTTCGGCGAGTTCAAGCTGCTGCAGCTTTGTCAGGCGCTCGTAAGCCTCGTCGAAATAGACGCACTCGCCGACAGGGATTATATCACGCTTTGCGCGGCTCTCCTCCTGCGTTTTTTCGTAGCCGAAATGGTTGGCGTCGCCTATCTCGGCGTAGTCGTCCATATCCTTTGTGCGCAGCTGCAGCTCGGTGTAGCACCTTGCAAGGTTGTCGTAAAAAGTGATGTGCAGCGACTGGTAGCCCGAAATCCTCGGGGTCTGAACATAGTCACGGTAATACGGTCGGACGTTCTCTTTGAGCGTTTTGCTGCACCTGTCCTCGCCGAAGCCCGAAAGCTCCGCTGTGAAGCCGCGTTCTTCGAGAAACTCGGGCAGAACGCCTGCTATCTCATAGAGATATTTCTTTTCAAGCTCGTCTCTCTGCTCGCCCTCGCCGATATGACAGGCAGGCATCGAAATAACAATCCTGTACGCGATAAGGTCACGAAAACAGATAAGGTTGCTTTTTATTTCAGCCTCGCTGGGATAAGTGCCTTTGTTTTTGTAGTAGTCGTAAATGTATTCGAGGATATAGCCGTTGAACTTTTCCTCCGCCCTGATAAGCGACTTTATCCTCCCCTTGAACGTAAAGGCAAGGAAAGGATACTCGTGGGTCATAAACTTGTAGAACTCTTTTATCCGCTGTGACTGCGAGGTAAGAAAGTCATTGTGTTCGAGCAGCTCGATTATCTGTATCAGAAAATTGCTGTGGGCAAGGTCAACGGAGTTGCGGCTTTCAATCGCCGCGCTTTTAAGGTCGGCGGAATACTGGTGCAGAATTTTCAGCACCGTGTCCCCCGAAAAAAGATAGTCATTCAAGGACACCATTTCAAACACTTCCTGTCTCACTTTATTATTTTGAAGCACACTGTTTTTGCGTTGATGAGCGGACTGTTGTAGGCAAAATAGACCGTGCCCGAAACGGGTGAGCGTATCTCGCTGACAAGCTCGCAGTCAAAAGGGTCTGTTATCCTGCCGAGGACATCGCCCTGCTCGACACGCCTGCCTATCTGCGTGAGGCTGAAAAAGATGCCCGCGTGGTCGGAGCGCACCTGCCTGGTCTTGCTCTCGTCAAGTACCTGCGTGTTATACCCCGGCGGCGTGGTGACCTTTACCATACCCTTGCTGTTCATAAAGCGCAGTATCGCATTCACCGCCTCCTCGGCGGCTTTTTCGTCTATCGTGTCGGTGGCGTTCGCATATACCGAGAACGCCTTTGTCTCCCACACCTGCCAGTTGTAATTGAGGGTGGTGGTGTCGTAGGGTCGAGGCTTTCTGATGATGCCGAATTCAAGACCGAAATCTTTCATCAGCTGCGGGTCGGTAAAGCCTGTGTCCATCATTTTGACGTGCGGCAGGAAAACGCCGGGCTGGTAAAAGCTCGCAAGCTGTATGCCGTATTCAAAGCCTTTGAGTGCGCTGAAAACTCCGTCGGCGATACGCTGGGTAGTCTCGCCCAAATCGTAGCCGGGGTACATACGGTTGATGTCGGTGTTGTCCATCGCCCAGAAGCGCTTGCCGATGTTCATTGAGTAATAGTTTATGCAGGGCACGACAAGTATCTCGATGCCCTCTGCGATGCGGTCTTTTTCTTCCAGCTTTTTCAGCTCCTGCACCATTCGGCTGCAAACATACATCTGCTGAACTTCGTTGCCGCGCATAGCGCCGACTATCGCCAGCGACTTTCTGCCGTGACCGAACGAAAACCCGATAACATCAAGCTGTTCGCGGTAGGGCGAGCAAAGCGAAAAGAGCTTTTTCTTTTTCATTCCCTGTCACCTCCCGCAGTCCCTTTGAGTATCCTTGCGAGCAGCGAGCCGCCGTAAACAACTGGGTACTCGCGCAGTGTGAATATCATTCCGCCGCACACCGCCTGAACGCGTTCAACGACCTCGCTCGTCAGCGGATCGAGCACATCGCCGATATGCTCTCCCTGCTTTACGTTCTCTCCGAAAGCTGCACACGGCACGAAAATCCCTGCCGCGTCGGAGTTTACAAAGCCGACCTCTCTGCCCTCGGAAACTATCGGCTCACGCACAGGCTTAACCTCGCCTTTCCACATTCCGAGCTGTTTCATAAGGTTCATCACGCCGTCAAAAAGCTGCTGGCAATACTCTTTCGTTATGCGCATTCCCACTCCCATTTCGACCACCAGCGTTTTTGTGCCCCGTGTGTTGAGCGTGTGCGCAAGTGTCGATTCGAGCACGGTGGCAGATTCGTGTATCCACACAAAGTCAACATTCATCATTTTTGCGTAAGGCAGAAGGCTCTGCGCTGTCGGAACGCTCATTCGTATCTGCGGTATCTCCTTGAGAAAAATGTTGCTCGAATGTACATCAACGCACACGTCCGAGCCGCTGATGTCATCGACTATCAAGGCGCACACCGCCTCTGCCATCGTGCCGCTTTTGCTGCCGGGGAAAATCCTGTTCATATCGAGGTCGAACATCGGGATACCCCTTGTGATAGAGTCTATGCCCATAGGGTTGAGCGCAGGGTAGATGTCGAGAATGCCGTCAAGCTGGTCGATGTGCTCGTCCACATAACTGCCCACCATATAGGCAAGGTACTGTCCCTCCAGCTCGTCGCCGTGTGTGCCTGTGACGAGGCTCAGGCGCGTGGTGCTTTCGCCGTTTTGTATGCGGCGCTTTTTTATATTCAGTTTTTCGTGAACTGCAAGTGCGGCACTTGCAACTGTCTTTATCATTTTTATCTTCCTTTCGGCAGCTAAGTCAGTACCGACCTGACAAGCTGGAGCTGCCTTGTGTGGTTGCCGAACATAACGCCCCTGTCGATAGCGCAGTCACGGAAATCCCTGCCCTGTGAGATGACAAGATAATCGTCGCTGACACCGCAGTTGTTTGACGGGTCGATTCCTTCCCAATGGTCGCCCGTCCAATACTCTACCCACGAGTGCGTCTCGCCGTTGCAGAACGCAAGCCCCGCAATGTACCTTGCGGCGATTCCGTCAAGGCGCAGGAGTGAGATAAGTATGTGCGAAAAATCCTGACAGACACCCTTTTTCAGCGCGAACGCGTCAGCGGCAGTGGTCGCGGTGTCAGTCGCGCCCTTCTGGTATTCCATAACGTCAGAAAGCGTGTCGCACAGATACTCTGCCCTGTCCTGCACCGTACCTGTGCACCTGGCTTTTATCTCGCCGTAAAACTCTCTGAGTGCGTCGTCGGGCGTGGTGTACTCCGACGGGTAAAGATAGCAGGGCATATAGTCGGTGCGGTGCTTTGAGCAGTCGGTCTCGGCAGTGCCCTTTATCTCGAAATCGAGAAAGCGGTGGTCGCCTTTGAGGTAGCCTGCCGTGACGTTGTTGCCGAATGCGTCTTTTGTCTGCTGCGTTGAAACGTAGGGCGAGATGTTCAGATTGCAGGCGGTTATCTTCTGCGTGTCCGTTTCGGGCGGGATAATGCGCAGGGCAAAGCTGTGATCGTGAACGTAATCGTCAAAGGTCAGCTTTGTCGAATAGTAAAAGCTAACACGCTTCATACAAACACCTCCGTCATTTCAAAAAGATGTGCCAGAGCGCCCGCTGCCCTGCCCGAACCGCTCTCGTAATCCTGCTGCGTGCCCATTATCTCCTCGAGCGCGGAAAGCTGCTTTGTGTTGTAGCGGTAAGGCGTGTCCCTTGGCACTCTGCGCAGGTTTTTCAGCAGACGCACATACTCCTTTTTCACCGTCTCGTAGGGGTATTTCATTCGGATATAAAGGTCAAGCCTTTCCACAGTTTTGCCGATGTAGATGATGTTTCTTATCTCGTCGTCGTAGATGTGCTCGTTGACGCTGCCCCAGAAGCCGTAGAGGATATCCTCCAGCGGCAGCAGAGAAAAGCGCGTGTTGCTGCTGCTTTCAGAGCGTTTGAGCGTATCCTTTGCCATTTGCAGAAACGACAGCGCAGAGGTGGATATCTCCTCGCGCAGAACAATGCCGTTGTCGTAAGCTCTTTCAAGGCTGTACGCCGCAGAGTTGGGGTTGTTCTCGTCATAGAGAAAACTCCTTACGAAATCGCTGTTGCCCGAATAGGTATCGGTCAAGCCGAAGTGATCGAGGTACTCTTTATATACATGGCTTTTGCCAATCATTTTATCAAACATTTTGTCCAGCGCTTTTAGCGTTGTGAAAAATCTTTCCGTGTAGCGCCCGAGCCAGTAGAGTCGGTCGCTGTGTTCTTTTGAGATCGTGCTCATACATTCACTCCTTTTCTTTCAGTACCCATGTGTCCTTGAAACCTCCGCCCTGCGACGAGTTCACGACAAAAGAGTCGGGGTTGCGCGAAAAACGGGTAAGTCCCGATGCCCACACTCTTGTCGTTTCGCCCGAAAGCACAAACGCACGCAGGTCAGCTTTGCGCATAACAGTTTCGCCGCCGTCGAGGATCGGAAGGTCAAGAAAGTCGATGACCTCCTGCGCGATAAAACGCCTCGGCTCTGCGATTATCGTCCGGCGGAACTGCTCAAGCTTTTCTTTTGTCAGGTCGCGCCCGAACACCACGCCGTAGCCGCCAGCCTCGGCAACGTCCTTGATGACGAGCTTTTCGAGGTTATCCATAACGTATTTCATATCCTGCTCGTAGAACGGCAGATAGGTCGGCGCGTTTTTGAGTATCGGCTCTTCGCCGAGGTAGTATTTTATCATTTTCGGCACAAAGTAGTAGATGCCCTTGTCATCTGCAACGCCGTTGCCCGGCGCATTGACGATGCCCACATTTCCGCTGCGGTAAGCCTCCATAAGATTGGGTATGCCGATAAGCGACTCGGGCAGGAAGGTAAGCGGGTCAAGGTACTCGTCGGCTATGCGCCTGTAAAGCACGCCTATACGCGTCTTGCCGCCCGAATAGGTGCGGTGGTAGAGGATATTGTCCTCGACAAAAAGCTCGTCGTTCTGCACCAGCACAGAGCCTGTGTTTTCCGCAAGATAGGAATGCTCAAAATATGCGGCGTTGTATCTTCCCGGCGTGAGTATCGCCCTAATGCCGCCGCAGTTCGCGTGCTCCATCGTTTCTTTCAAAAGCTGGGCGTAACCGCGGTTGTCAACTATCTCGTTTTCCTCGAACGCCTGCGGTGCGGCTATCCTCGTCAGCTCCCTTGCGATAAGCGGATATGACGCGCCCGAGGGTATGCGCAGGTTGTCCTCGAGGATATACCACACGCCGTCTTTTGCCTGCACCAAGTCGATGCCCGAAATGTGACTGTAAATTTTATTCTTCGGCGTGACGCCCTCGCACTCGGCGAGATAGCCCTTTGAAATGTAGATAAAGTCCTCGGGAATGATGCCGTCGCGCACTATCTTCTTTTCGTGGTAGATATCAAAAAGGAACTCATTCAATGCGTTTACACGCTGAACAAGTCCCTTCTCAATGCTTTTGAAATCCGCCGCCGAGATGACTCTCGGGATAGGGTCAAAAGGAAAGAACTGCTCGTTGAAAACGCCGTTTTTGTAAATGCCGAATTTTACACCATATCTTCTTAGAAGCTCGTTGATCTCGGCAGAATTGCCCACTGCCTTTGTAAACTGCTCCTGTCTGATGTCTTTCATAACTATCCCTCCGTTTCGCAATAAAACAAAATGACGCCTGCTCTTTTGGTGAGCAAGCGCCATTGCCTGATATTCTTTTTTAACAGTATAACAGCTTTTTCGCGCCTTGTCAACGATTTAAAGCGCAATAGTGAAAGTTGTCGGATTTTTAATGGTAAACGTCGCCGCGGTACAGCTTCTTGAGCTTTTTGACTGTGGTGTTTCCGCCGCCGTCACCGATGTAAACATCATACTCGCCTTTGATACTGCCGAACGTCACCGTCTTTTCAATGCCCGTGTGCGCTTTGAGTTTATTGAGCATCTCGCTCTTTGACGCACGCGGCGAGTACACCCTGACATACTCGTAACCGTCAAAGCCCGACTCGGCAACGGTCACTCTCACCTGTCCGCCAAGCTGTGCAGTCAGCTCATCTTTGAGTGCTTTTGCCCTCTCGGCAGTTTCCAGCACCGTGAGGTAGAGTATCCTTTCGTTTCCGTCACGGCGCCTGAAAGACGCGCGGATATAGTTGCGGTAGGGCGAATGCTTGAACGAATCGAACAGCTCCTTTTCGGCGGGATTGGTGAACTCGCCGTAGAAAATCAAAAGCGTGGAATCGTACATCACATTGACAAAGCAGTGGGAACCGTTGTGCGCAATGATTTGCTCTGCTTTTTCGCTGATTTGCGCAGGCAGATACTCCGCCTCGATGTACTCTTTCTGCTTGATGTCGTAAAGCGCCGCGCCGTCCATAACGATAACGGGCAGCCACAGCTCCACGCCTTTCATAAGCGACATGACCACCGCAGGCGTGTGAATCGTCGAGATGGTGAACTTTACGCCGAGGCGTATCAGCCTGTTAAGCTCCACCTTGCTGTACTGCACAGAATTGCTGTCATCGGGGATAAGCACAGAGTCTATGCCGCTGACAAAAAGCGTGTCGCTGTCGTGCTTTATGGGCAGGTGGAAATTGTTCACCGCAAGCCCGACGCCTATGCCGATGAACGTGTCGAGCACCCTGTTGAACACGAAAAGATAGGGGTCGCTGTCAAACGAATGTGTCAGCGCAATGCTTAAAAACACGACGCAGGAAAAGAACGAGGCGCTGCGTTTGTCGATCACGACTGTGAGATAGATAACTGGGATTATCACCGCCGATGCCAGCAGGTAAACGGCTATCGGTTCGGTCAGTCCCGAGCCTTTGAGCATAACGATAAAGACCAGCCCGAACGCCGCGCCGATAAACGTGCCGATAGAGCGCTGACCCGCGTTGTTCTTTGACGTTGCCGAATAGGGCTGTAAGCACCACAGCGCCGCCAGCGCACTGTAAAAGGGTATGCCGTTGCCGACGGGCAGCAGCGTGCGCACAAAATATATCAGCATACAAAGCGCCACCGACACGGCGGATTTGATTATCCTCGCGCCAATTGGCGGAAGCCTTTTTGCTCCTTTCATAGTATCACCTCAAACAAAAACGTCGCCGAGAAAACCTCAGCACCGTTGCCGATAGTATTAGTTTAAAACCTATCATTCAGCTTCTCAATTTCGCTCAGCCATACGCTTGCCGAAGCATCACTTGGCATACGCCAGTCACCGCGGGGCGACAGCGTTACCGTTCCGACCTTTGGTCCGTCGGGCAGGCAGGAACGCTTGAACTGCTGGGAGAAGAAACGGCGGTAAAAAGTTTTCAGCCATCTGAGTATCACGGCTTTCGTGTACTGCCCTGCAAACGCCCTGCACGCTATGCGAAAAGTTTTCGACGGCGAAAAACCGAAGCGGAGCATATAGTACATAAAAAAGTCGTGCAGCTCGTACGGTCCGACAATGTCCTCTGTCTTTTGCGAGATAGTTCCGTCGTTTTCGGGCGGCAGCAGTTCGGGGCTGACAGGCGTGTCGAGTATATCATACAGAACACTTTTCAAATTTTCATCTGATATGTCCGCCTCGTAGTTTACCAGCCAGCGAACAAGCGTCTTTGGAATCGACGAATTGACAGCGTACATCGACATGTGGTCGCCGTTGTAGGTCGCCCAGCCCAGCGCAAGCTCCGAAAGGTCGCCCGTGCCGATAACGATTCCGCCAAGCTGGTTCGCCTTGTCCATAAGCACCTGCGTACGCTCCCTCGCCTGTGCGTTCTCGTAGGTCACATCGTGGTCATCGGCGCTGTGACCTATATCGGCAAGGTGCTGTGTCACGCTTGCGCAGATGTTTATCTCCTCAAGAGTCGTGCCGTAAGCCTCCGCGAGCTTGCAGGCGTTTGTGTAGGTGCGGTCGGTCGTGCCGAAGCAGGGCATCGTGACCGTGCGTATCCCCTTTCGGTCAAGCCCCAGCATATCAAATGCGTGCACAGTGACTATCAGCGCAAGCGTTGAATCAAGTCCACCCGACAGACCCAGCACCGCTGTTTTGCAGCCTATGTGCCCGAGCCTTGTCATAAGTCCGACAGCCTGCATCGTGAGTATCTCCTCGCATCTGCTGTCAAGAGCACGCTTGTCGGTCGGCACAAACGGCGTTTTCGCAAAGGCTCTTTCAAGCGCCGTTTCGGTCACATCAAGCGAAAACCCAACGTTCTTGACGCACGCACACGCCGTGAAAGTGTTCATTCTCATTCGCTCGTGCAGCAGCTTTTTGATGTCGATGTCCGCCACAGTAAGACCGCTTGAGAACAGCTTTGATTCAGCGAGCACAGAGCCGTTCTCGGCAATGATGTCGTGTCCTGCAAAGACCATATCCTGCGTGGATTCGCCGATGCCAGCGTCACAGTACGCATAAGCACAAGCCAGCGAACCCGACTTTGCGCCGACAATCATTCTTCGGTAGTCAGCTTTGCCGATGACCTCGTCGCTCGCCGACAGGTTGAAAATTATGACTGCGCCCGACTTTGCCAGCTTCTCCGACGGCGAACTGCTCACCCACATATCCTCACAAATCTCAATACCGAAAGTCAGCTCAGGCAGCTCGTCGCAGACGAAAACTGCGTCCTCAATGTGCACCGAAAGTTCGTCGTCGAGCCGCACATCACAGCACAGCTCGTCACTTCCTGCGCAGAAGTGGCGCACCTCATAAAACTCGTTATAATTGGGAATGTTCTTTTTCGCAACAGCGCCCACGGCCCTGCCCTTGTTGATGACCACCGCGCAGTTGTACAGCTTGCCGCCAGCGCTCAGCGGAGCTCCGACTATTGAAACGATATCAAACGTAGCCGTTTCTCTGACTATCCGCGCAAGCTCTCTTTTTGCCGCTGTCAGAAGCGTGTCCTGCAAAAACAGGTCGCCGCAGGTGTATCCTGTCACGGCAAGCTCGGGGAAGCACACTATTTTTACGCCGCAATCGCAAGCCTGCTTTGCCGTCTCGATTATCCTGTCCGCGTTGAAAACGCAGTCTGCGGCTTTCAGCTTGGGCGTGGCACAAGCCACCTTTATAAATCCGTCCTTCATAAAACTGCCTCCAAAAAAATAAAAAGGTGCCGTAAAAACAGCACCTTTGCCAATCTGTATACAGTATATACCTTTATAAGCCGCTTGTCAAGCACAACTTGACAAAAGCCCTCGGTCGTGTTATGATACAAGCAGAAAGTAATATCAGAGCAATGGCGTTTCGTAACAGAAACGCCTTTTTTCGTGCAGTTTTGCCCATTGTGCTTTAGCATTGACGAAATTTCGGGCGGACTGTGCCAAAGCACAATCACGGACAAGTTATTTCTGACAGTTATCAATGATTAAGACTAATTTATCGCATTGTTTGAAATCATTTTGGACATATCTCACATAATTCTAATTGTGCGTTGACACTGTGCACAGGCATCTGCTATAATACGGACATAGAAACAACGAAGCAGGCAAAGGCGTCTTTAAAGTCTTTGCCTGCTTTTGTTTTTCGGGAAGGTGATATGAAATGCTTGAGACAACAGAAAACAGAAACGTAGAAATAATGCTTGACAATGTTGGCATGACATACGACGCAGCCGACGGCAAAAAGGTACAGGCTCTTACAAGCGTCACAATGGATATACACAAAGGCGAGTTCATATCACTGCTCGGTCCATCGGGCTGCGGAAAGACAACTCTGCTTCGCATAATTGCAGACCTGCTGCAGCCGACATCGGGCAAGGTGCTCATAGGCGGCGAAACTCCCAGAGAAGCAAGGCTCAAGCGCAGATACGGAATGGTTTTCCAGAGCGCAACGCTTTACGACTGGCGCACCGTTATAAAGAATATCGAACTTCCGCTTGAAATCACACACGAAAGCAAATCCGAGCGCAGAGAGCGTGCAATAAAAATGCTTGACCTCGTTGGTCTTTCGGAATTTGCAGACCACTATCCGAGGCAGCTTTCAGGCGGTATGCAGCAGAGAGTCGGCATCGCAAGAGCGCTTGTGCTGCAGCCCGAAATTCTTCTTATGGACGAGCCGTTTTCCGCACTCGACGAGTTTACAAGAGAAAAGCTGCACATCGACCTGCTGAAAATCTGGCGCAAGACCAACAAGACAATTATTTTCGTTACACATAACATCTCCGAATCCGTGTTCCTCTCCGATAAGGTGTGTGTGCTCTCGCCGCACCCGGGCAGACTTTCGGCAGTCATCGACATCGACCTGCCACGCCCGAGGAGTATGGAGATAAGAGATACCCCCGAATTCACCGCTCTCGTTTCAAAGGTCAGAAACAGCTTTGAGGGCGTTTAGGAGCTGATCTGAATGAAGCTGGTCAGAAAGATCACTAATTCAAAACTATTCTTCACATTTATCTGGATAGCTGCACTGATAATCGTCTGGGAGATATTCGCTTATCAGGTCGAGCAGACAAAGCGAACACCTGAAAATGTTCTTCCGCACCTCAGCGGCGTAGTCGATTCTCTCACAAGCGATAAAAAGATAAACGGCTCGCAGACCGCATTTCAGATGGTAATGGAAAACGCAGGCGCAACCCTTTCCCGTGCAGCGATAGGTTATGTGATAGGCATTGCACTGGGATTCATACTTGCATTGATAATGAGCCTTTCGGGCATAGTTGAAAAGGTGGTTTTCCCGTATCTGATGCTGATACAGATAATACCGATACTCGGAATGGCGCCGATAATCAACGCCATAACCAAGGACATCGCCGTCAGCCGAATCGTTATTGCAGCGATACTAACGTTCTATCCCGTGGCTGCAAACACGCTGGCAGGCTTCAAGGCGGTCAGAAAAGAATCCCACGAGCTGATGTACTCTTACTCGGCAAGCAAATTCCAGCTGTATACAAAAATGATGATACCGTCGTGTATCCCGTATTTTTTCACAGGACTGAAAATCTCCGCACCAATGGCTATCACAGCATCTATCCTTGTCGATACGCTCCAAGGCGGTCTGGGACTTGGCTGTCTGCTTTCACAGTCGCTCAAAGGCGCAATGACAAGATACGTTTTCTGGGATATAGTATTTTTCAGTGCAATAATCGGCATACTCAGCTTCTATTTCATAGGCATCATCGAGAAGCTGCTGTGCCCTTACAAAAAGAACGAACAGAAAGGAAGATGAGCTATGTCTGCAAAAATGAACAGCAAACGCCGCAGCGCAGTTCAATCGGTGCTGCTGCCTGTAGCATTCGGCGGCGTGCTCATCACAGCGTGGCAGACAGGTCTGCTGCACAAGCTGCTCAACACAGATGAGTATGTTCTTCCCTATCCCACAAGGATACTCACTATCATAGGCGAAAACACCGATAAAATAATGGAAAACGTATGGGCTTCGCTGCAAGTCGCACTGCTCGGACTCTTGTTCGGCTCAGTGCTCGGCTACCTTATCGCAGTATTCGCATCATCATTCAGAAAGCTCGGCAGCGGCGGTCTGACCATCGTTTCGTCGTTCAACGCGATACCGATAGTTGCCCTTGCACCCGTTATCATCAACTGGACAAAGGACGTCAGCCCGCAGGCTGATGTGAGAAGCATGGTCGCAAAAATAATCATCGTGACCATCGTCTGCATGGCTTCAATGAGCGTCAACGCGTACCGCGGACTCACCGAGCTGCCCGCATTCTCACAAGACCTTATGAAAACATACGGCGCAGGAAAGTTCACCGAGTTCAGAAAGCTCAGGCTTCCCAACAGCATTCCGTATATCTTTACCGCGCTGCGTGTAAGCGTGCCGGTAAGCATCATCAGTGCACTCGTAAGCGAATACTTTGCAGAGTATGTTATCGGCGTCGGCAGACAGATCAGAGAAAACATTCTTATCGCACAGTATTCGACAGCGTGGGCATATATCCTCGTAGCCTGCGTGATAGGTATCACAATGTACGCGATACTTATAGCAGCAGAGGCGATCGTTTTGAAAAAGCGCAGGTAACTGCACTTGAATATCAGCTCTAATTTTTAAGGAGGCATTTTTATGAGATTATCCAAAAAGGCTCTGGCAGTTCTTATCACTGCCGCAATGATCACATCAGCAATGAGTGCTTGTTCATCATCGTCTTCTTCCACTGATGCAAGCTCCACCGCAAGCAGTTCTTCTGCATCAGGCACATCAAGCTCAACAGCAGATGGTGCTTCCGCTGACGGTGACCGCATTATTGCCGCTGCAAAGGAAGGCAAGGTCGGAAACTGGGGTCTTGGTAATGAATATGAAATTTTCGCACTGCTGACCAAGTACGGTCAGGAAAACAAATTCATTTCACAGGCATTTGATATGGACGGTTTCGACGACGGCTCTATCACACTTGCGTCGGCTATGACCTACAACGAGCTTGGACTTGTAAAGAACAGCTACGAGGGCGGTTACGGCTACGGCGATAAGGTCGGCATTATCGACATGAACGACGAGGGCGTTGCAATGCTTGAGGACAACCTGTTCTGCACAAAGGAATTTGCACAGAAAAATCCTAACACCGTTAAGGCTTTCATTGCGGCATCTATGAAGGGCTGGAAGTACGCCTGCGAAAACCCCGAGGAAGCAGCTAAGATCGTTTATGAAGCAGGCTCGTCTGTATCCTCCGACCACCAGGCATATATGGCTTCGGAAGTAAAGAAGCTTTGCGAGACAGACACCAAGGGCGAAAAGGTAAGCGACTACGGCAAGATGGACGAGGCTGCAATGCAGCAGACACTTGACCTTGCTAAGAAGTATATCAAGCTCGACGACAGCGCCGCTGCCGACAAGCTCAAGAACCTGACTCTCGACGATATCCGCAACACTTCCTATTGGGAAGACGCAATGAAGGAGAGCTTTGACAAGCCCGAAAAGACTGATGTATCAATCCAGCTCAAGTGGCTGCCGCAGGCTCAGTTCATGGGTTACTTCGTAGCTAACGCAAAGGGCTATTACAAGGACGTTGGTCTTAATGTAAATATCGTTTCAGGCGGCGGAGACATCGGTGAAACAACTGCCGTAAACAACGGCACAGTAGATTTCGGAGTAACTTGGGTATCTAACCTCATCTCCGCAAATGCAGGCGGTATGGATCTTCTTGAGATCTCACAGGTTTATCAGCGTTCAGGACTCGTGCTCGTTTACAAGAAGTAAGGAGAGGTCATTATGGATATGATAATCAAAAACGGAACTGTTGTTAACGGCTCCGCCACCTTCAAGGCTGATGTAGGCATAGCAGACGGCAAGATCGTCTGTATTGCCGACAGCATAGAACCAAACGACTGTCAGAGCATCGTAGACGCATCGGGAAAGCTCGTGCTTCCCGGTGCAATAGATGCACACACACATCTGGCAATGCCTTTCGGCGGAACGGTCTCGTCCGATGACTATTTCGCAGGCACCAGAGCAGCAGCCTGCGGCGGAACAACAATGGTGTTCGACTTTGCACTGCAGGATTTCGGCGAAAAGATGACCGACACTGTAAAAAGGCGTGACGCACTCTGCGCACCCGACGCAGCAGTGGATTACTCATTCCACGTTGCCGTAAAGGACGTTGACAACGGACTGCTCGACAGCATCGACGAATGTGTCGAATACGGCGTACCGTCATTCAAGGTGTTTATGGTCTATGATTTCGGCGTAACAGACGGCGTGTTCTACCGCGTGCTGCAAAAGGCAAAAGAGGTCGGCGCACTCATCGGCGTCCACGCTGAAAACAACGAGCTTGTGAACACCCTTACAAAGCAGTATCTTTCCGAGGGCAAAACAAGCGCCTGGTATCATTATATGTCCCGTCCAGAGTTTGTCGAGGGCGAGGCTGATGAAAGAGCTATCCAGTGGGCAAAGGCAGCAGGCGCACCGCTTTACATCGTGCATCTCGCCAACAAGCAGGGCGTTGAAGCTGTGACAAAGGCAAAGGACGAGGGCTATGAAATTTACGCCGAGACCTGCCCGCAGTACCTCGAATTCACAAGTGATGTTTACAAGCGTGAGGACGGACGCAACTTTGTCTGCTCTCCGCCGATGAAAGGCGCAGAAAGTCAGGCAGCTATCTGGGAGGCTATCAAGCGCGGCGACATCGACACTATCGCTACCGACCACTGCCCGTTCCAGTCTGCCGAAAAGGACTGGGGCATCAACGATTTCACGAAAATTCCAAACGGCTGCGCAGGCATCGAGAATATGTATCCTTATATGCTCTCGGCTGCCAACAGCGGTAAGATCACTTTCGAGCAGGCTGTAAAGCTGTGTTCGGAAAACCCAGCAAAGATTTTCGGCTGCAAGGACAAAGGCTCTGTTGCGATCGGCAAGGACGCAGACATCGTTATCTACGATCCGTCGCTTGATTTCACGATCACAAACGACAAGATGCATTCCGACTGCGACCATACTATCTGGGAGGGCGTGAAGCTGCACGGCTATCCCGTCCAGACCTATTCAAGAGGCAGGCTCGTTTACGACAACGGCGAATTCCTCGGCGAAAGAGGCTGGGGCAAATTCGTAAAGTGCAGCCTTAAATAAGATGATACTTTTTGCCATAATACACTAAGGATTTTATTCATCGTTCCCCGCTTATTTGCGGGGAATGATAATAAATTCCCCGAACCACCCGACAACACGGTAGGTGAAGATATGCTTAAACTAACAGAAGAATCCGCACGCTGTATGCTGTGCGAAAAGGGAAAATGCACTGCCGCTTGCCCAAATGGGTTTGACCCGTCAAGAGCGGTCAGAGCAATAAGATTTGAAAACGAAAACAACGCAGGCAGCTTCGTAAACGCAGACGTTTGCGCAAAGTGCGAGGGATTTTGCGAAAAAGCGTGCATACATTACGACCGTCCGATAAGGATAAAGGAAATGTTCGCGCTTTTCCCGCCGCAGAAGGCGCCCGCCGAAGAGCCTGATCTGTCAATAGATTTCTGCGGAGTCCACTGTGAAAATCCGTTCTTCCTGTCCTCGTCGATCGTTGCAGGCGACTACGATATGTGCGCCAGAGCATTTGAAGCAGGCTGGGCAGGAGCGGTGTTCAAGACCATAGGCTTTCTGATACCCGACGAGGTATCTCCCCGTTTCGGATCTATCGGAAAAGAGGGCACTCCGTTCATCGGCTTTAAAAACCTCGAACAGATATCCGACCACGAGACGACTTACAATCTCGATGTTTTAAAACGGCTGAAAACCAACTACCCCAGCAAGATAATCGTTGCCTCTATAATGGGTCAGAGCGACGAGGAGTGGATAAAGCTCTCAAAGCTCGTGACCGAGGCTGGTGCGGATATGATAGAATGTAATTTCAGCTGTCCGCACATGAGCGGCAACGGTCTGGGTTCAGATGTGGGACAGGACCCCGTGCTTGTCAAGCGCTATACCAAGCTCGTCAAAAGCGTCACACATCTTCCCGTCATTGCAAAAATGACTCCGAACATCGGCAATATGGAGCCGCCTGCGATAGCAGCAGCTCAGGGCGGTGCAGACGCTATCGCCGCCATCAATACGATAAAATGTATCCTCGGTATCGACACCGAAACGCTTGTCAGCAGCCCGTCGATAAACGGCAAATGCTCCGTTTCAGGCTACTCGGGCAAAGCAGTCAAGCCTATCGCACTGCGGTTTATCCACGACCTTGCAAAATGCGGTCACCTTTCAGATGTCGCCCTCAGCGGAATGGGCGGAATAGAGACATGGCACGACGCACTCGAATTCATATTGCTTGGCTGCCGCAATGTTCAGGTCACTACCGCCGTTATGCAGTACGGTTACCGCATAATCGACGACCTTATCCTCGGCTTGAAAACATATATGTCGCAGCACGGCATAAAGAGCGTTTCCGAGCTTGTGGGCACAGCCCTTGCGCAGTTAGTTCCAGCAGATAAGCTCGACCGTTCAACGCTCGTTTATCCGTCATTTGATGTATCAAAGTGCATAGGATGCGCAAGATGCTTTATCTCCTGTTCAGATGCAGGTCATCAGGCAATAACGATAACAGACGCCAAAGCAAGACTTTCCGCAGCAAAATGCGTCGGCTGTCATCTGTGTATGCTTGTCTGCCCGACAGGTGCGATAAGCAATAAAAATAAGCGTATAACAAAGCCCGGAAGGAGCTGAGGCTTATGGCAATTTCACTTTCACAGCTTTGCGAAAATGCTGAAAAAAGCTATTCAATGAGGCTTGTGGCAGGCGCGGGCGGTATGGAAAACACTGTCCGCTGGGTACATATAGTTGAGGACAGCGAAGTCCCCGATTTCCTGCACGGCAACGAGCTTATCTTCACAACAGGAATAGCCCACGTCGGCATCGAATGGCTCAAGGATTTTGTAATTAGCCTTAAAGCCAAAGGCGCTGTCGGACTTGTCGTGAACATCGGACCGCATATATCGTCCGTTCCTCCTGCGGTCATCGTCTTTTGCGAGCAGAACGACTTCCCGCTTCTCACTATCCCCTGGACAACAAGGATAGTCGATATTTCCTACGAGTTCTGCCGCAGGATAATAGGCAACGAAAACCGTGAAGGCTCGATAGCTGATGCTTTCAGAGCCTTGATAAAGGACTCGTCGTCGCTGAAAACCTACCGCGAGCTGCTTACCCGTTCAGCATTCGGCGAAAAAAGCAACTATACTATCATTTCGATAAGCGTGACCTCAAACGGCACAAATATAACGCGCTCCGCGCTTCAGTCTATGGATATGCGCATCTGGCGAATGATAAAGCATTCCAACTTCCATTCGTCGCTGTTTATGCACAACGGCTCAATCATCGCAGTGAGACAGAATTGCACCGACGAGGAGATAATGCAGTTCTGCACCGAGTTTGAAAAAGTCTCGGGCGGCAGCGACAGAACCGTTCATATCGGCATATCCCATACAGTCAAAGGGCTGAGCGAAGTCAGCGAGGCATTTTTACAGGCAGACGCAGCAATGCTGATGTCTATGCTCAACAACAAAACGCTCACACATTACAAAGAACTTGGAATTATGAAACTTGTCTTTGCGGTAAAGAACAAGAATGTTCTGCGGGAATTCGTCCGCGAAAACCTCGGCACGCTGCACAGGTTCGATATCGAGCGAAACGCCGATTACTGCGATACGCTGAGGCTTTATCTTACCCACAGCGGCAGCGTGAACGAGGTCGCAGAGACAACGGGTGTCCACCGCAACACTATCAATATCAAAATGCGCGCTATCAAAGAAATAATCGGCAGCGAGCTGGACGACAGCGATAAAAGCTCGCTTATCCTTGCATTTCTGATAGAAGATGTACTTAATCTTTATGATAAGAGGAGTGAAAACAAATGAGTTATGAAAACATTTCCGAGAAGATAAAATATGAGCACTGCACCTATAACCTGCAGTCCTGGTCAAAGCAGAAAGGTCTTGACCCTATCCCCATCGAAAAAGCCGACGGTATCTATATGTGGGATTTCGACGGCAACCGCTATACCGATATGTCATCGCAGCTGGTCAACCTCAATGTCGGTCACGGCAACCGCGACATCATTGACGCCATAAAGGCGCAGGCTGAAAAATACTGCTACCTGTCCCCTGGCTACGGCAGCGAGCCAAGAGGCGAACTTGCAAAAATGATTATCGAACTGATGCCCGATAATATGGGCAAGGTCTTTTTCACAAACGGCGGCGCAGATGCCAACGAAAACGCTGTAAAGATTGCCCGTATGTTCACAGGTCGCCAGAAGGTCATGTCACGTTACCGCAGCTATCACGGCTCAACCTTCGGCGCAGGCTCTCTCACAGGCGAACCGAGACGACAGCCGCTTGAACCCGGAGTTCCCGGATTTGTAAAGTTCTTTGACCCCTATGTCTACCGCGACGACCTGCCGTTCAAAACCGAGGAAGAAGCCTCAGCTTATTATGTCAGAAAGCTGCGTGAGCAGGTCATCTACGAGGGCGCGGACACTATCGCAGCGATAGTAATGGAAACTATCACAGGCTCAAACGGCGTTATCATTCCGCCGAAAGGCTACCTGCCGGGCGTGCGCGCGATTTGCGACGAGTTCGGTATCATGATGATATGCGACGAGGTAATGGCAGGTTTCGGACGCACAGGCAAGATGTTCGCATTTGAAAATTTTGATGTAAAGCCCGACATCGTCAGCTTTGCAAAGGGCGTGACCTGCGGCTATGTCCAGCTCGGCGGCGTTGTCGTAAGCAAGAAAATTGCAGAATACTTTGACGAGCATCTGCTTTCCTGCGGACTGACTTACAGCGGTCACCCGCTGGCGTGTGCAGCAGGTGTTGCCTGCCTTAATTTCTACAAAAAAGTCGATATTCTCAAAAACGTTCAGGCTGCGGGAGACGAGCTGGGCAAATGCCTTGAACAGCTCAAAGCCAAGCACAAGAGCGTCGGTGACGTTCGTTACATCGGTCTGTTCTCCGCTGTGGAGCTTGTCAAGAACCGTGACACCCGCGAGCCGCTTGTGCCTTACGGAAAAGATCCCGAGGGCATCATGGGCAGACTTGTCGGAGCGCTCAAAAAGAAAGGCTTTATGACATATTCACACGAGAATATGATCCTTATTTCTCCGCCGCTTATCATCACTCCTGAGCAGGTATGTGAGGAAATGGACAAACTCGACGACGTGCTCACCGAAGCGGATAAGCTCGCAGATTAACAGAGAGGAAGTGATTGGGTATGTCGGGAAATCACTATACTGACGCCGTTCAATGCAAGCTGTCAGACCACATAACCCCAGATGTTTTCAGAACTGTTCTGTACGAGCAGTATAAAATGCCCGGCGGAGGCGTTTCAGAAATACCCGTCGAAATAACACTGAAAAAAGAAAACGCAAAACGGCTCTGCTTCAAAGCGCCAAGCGACGGTCTGCTTTACGGCTTTGCCCGTATCAGACCAAAAGTTCAGGAGCTTTTCGGAGCGCAGAAAGCAAAGCTTTTCATCAACGATTGGGACGATAAATTTGTAATGGTCTACGAGCTTGATGGAAAAGACGAAAAAGCATTTTTCATCACAATAGACGAGGTGCTTGACCTGCTTGCAAATTGCAGACGAGTCCCCGAGCAGAAAAAGTCATCTCACCAATAATATCCAGAAAGGACGATAGTTATGTATGTATGCAGCGAAAAAAGAATGGAAGATAAGATAACCACGTTTTCAAAGTTCGGAGATGCAGGTCACGGCGGCATTACAAGATACTCGCTTTCTCCCGAGGCAATAATGGCAAGAAACGAGTTCATCAAGCGCATGAAAGCTATCGGCGCAGATATCGAGATAGATGATGTTGCAAACATCTATGCAACTATCCCGGGCACAGACCCAGACGCCAAGCGTATCGTAATGGCGTCCCACTGCGACTCTGTAAAAAACGGTGGAAACTATGACGGTATCCTCGGCGTAATGAGCGCAATGGAAGTACTCGAATCTGTCGTTGAACAGAACATCCCTCACAAGCATCCGCTGACCGCTATGATCTGGACAAACGAGGAAGGCTCGCTCTACCCGCCGGCTATGATGTGTTCGGGAATCGTGTGCTACGACTGGCTGCCCGAGGATATCCGCAGCAAGTTCAAATTTGAAGATATGATGCAGTCAAAGAGCATTCTCGACAGCACAAAAACATTCGGCGAAGCGCTGGAAAACTCGGGCTTCAAGGGCGACAAGAAATTCAGACTCAACCCCGAAAACTATCAGTATATGTTTGAAACGCATATCGAGCAAGGACCTATCCTTGAAGATGCAGGCAACGATGTCGGCGTTGTTGACTGCGTGCTTGGCATGTTCAACTACCGCCTGAAATTCACAGGTCAGACCACCCACGCAGGCACATTCCCGATGCCCAAGAGAAAGGATGCATTCTTTGCTGCATCGCAGGCAATATGCTATCTGCACGAGGAGATAGACAAGCTCGGTTACAGCGATCTTGTTTACACCACGGGCGAGGTCGTTTGTCACCCGTGCGTACACACCTGCGTTCCCGATTATTTTGATTTCTCGTTCGATGCAAGGCACGAAAAGCCCGAGGTGCTCGAAAAGGTGCTTGCTATCGTAAAGAGCTGTGCCGACAAGGACTGGTCGGGCTGCAGCTGCACAGTTGAAAAGGCTTGGAACAGAGACACTGTCTACTGGGACAAGAAGCTGGTCGGCTATGTAAAGCAGTCGGCTGAGGAATGCGGCATCTCGCATCAGTATATCCATTCGGGCGCAGGACACGACGCACAGTTCGCATCATATATGCTCCCGACAACAATGATTTTTGTTCAGTCAAAGGACGGTCTTTCCCACTGCGAGCCTGAGTTCTCGTCTGTAAAGCACTGCACCGAGGGCGCGACCGTAATGCTCAACGCCGTGCTCAAAGCTGACAACGATTGAGGATAAACGGCTATGGGCAGAGAATTTATCCTACCTCCTCGGATCATAACAGGAGAAAACAGTCTGGCTCTGGCTGAAAAAGAGTTTCTCACTCTGGGACAAAGAGCGCTCATCGTCACAGGTCCCAATGTCAAAAAGCTTGACTGCTTCAAAAAGCTAACCGAGCTTTTGTCGAAGATAGGCGTGGCATACAGGATATATTCCGAAGTCACGGGCGAGCCTGATGATGTTATCGTGCTCAACGGACTGATAAAATACAGGCTCGAAAAATGCGACCACCTTATCGCCGTCGGCGGCGGAAGTCCGATAGACACAATGAAAGCTATCGCCGCACTTACCGTCAACAGCGGCAGGATAGCCGACTATATGGGCAAAACTATCCAAGGTGACCTGCCGCCTATGGCAGCCATTCCGACCACCGCAGGCACAGGCTCCGAGGCAACCAGATTTACTGTTATAACCGACAGCGAGACCAGCGTGAAAATGCTGCTCAAAGGCGATTGCCTTATCCCAAATCTCGCAATTGTCGATCCCGAATTTTCAATGTCATCGCCCAAAAGCGTCACCGCTTCAACAGGACTTGACGCACTCACCCACGCTGTCGAATCCTATACCTCCCGCCTTTCGCAGCCGCTTAGCGACCTGTTCGCAATGTCCGCTGTAAAGCGCATAATCAAGTATCTTCCTATCGCCTACACGAACGGAAATGATACCGAGGCAAGAACGCAGATGTCTATCGCTGCGTTTGAGGCAGGCGTCGCCATTAACAACGCATCTGTCACTATCGTCCACGGAATGAGCCGACCGATAGGCGCGCTGTTCCACGTTCCGCACGGGCTGTCAAACGCAATGCTGCTTGAAAAATGTATGAGCTTTGCCCTCAACGGAGCATATGAGCGTTTTGCCGACCTCGGACGAGCCGTCGGCGCCGCAGAAAAACAGGACAGCGATAAAGCTGCTGCCGAAAAGTTCCTCGCAAAGCTCGGCGATATTTGCAGAATATGCGAAGTCCCGTCACTTGAAAACTACGGCATTGACAAAACCGAGTTTCTTTCACAAATCGACAAAATGGCAGACGACGCCCTTGCAAGCGGCAGCCCTGCCAATACGATAAAATCAATTACCAAAGACAACATCATCGGTATCTACCGATCGTTGTGGGATCAATAATGCTCATTATCTAATGATTGATCCACTCCTACCTTAGACTGCGTCTCCAATAGGGGGCGCAGTCGCTTTTTTATGCAAAAAAGCCCCGTCATTTCGGGCAGAACACAATTGACATTTGGCGTAAAATATGTTATCATATTGTTACAAAAATATTACCCTTGTGACAACAAAACGGCTCTCACAGACCATAAAAATAACAGCTGTTTCGGACAAGACAGCCATTACATAAACGTAAAGGACGGTGCGTAATGAAAGGAAAAAAACTTGACCGAACGATAGTCGGGCTTTCGCTGATAGTCATTGTCGTGCTGTTCGTCTGGTTTTTAAAGGATATACTCGCTCCGCTTTTCAGTATGGAGCTTAAAGGCAACTTTGACGAGGCAAGGGAAATGCTCGAAAGCAAGGGCTTGCTCGGCGCGTCCTGCGTCATACTTATAGAGGCTCTGCAAATGGTGGTCGTGTTTATCCCTGCGGAGTTCATACAAGTCTCCTCGGGACTCAGCTATCCGTTCCATATGTCGCTTATCCTGTGTGACCTTGGCGTCTGCCTCGGCGCAACGCTGATTTTCCTGCTTTCGCGAATATGCCGGATAAACAGTGAAAGCTCACGAAAAAGCAAGACAACGATAGGCAGCCTGTCCTCGCGAATGGGCGAGCGAAGCACAATGATGCTGATGTACCTTTTGTTCATCACCCCGATAGTCCCCTTCGGCGCAATCTGCTACTACGGCAGCAGCACCGACATCAGCTACAAGCGCTATATGCTCACCGTGTCAACTGGCGTTATCCCGTCGATAATCACATCTAACCTCATAGGCACCTCGGCAAAGGCTTTTATCCGCAATTCGATACCTATGTGGCTGCTCATTCTCATCATAGTCCTGCTGATGATACTGCTGCTGGCAGCGATCTGGCTGCTGCTTGACAAGGTAATGTTCAAGGGCAAAAACAACACGCCCGACTCGGCAATTTATTTTCTCTTTTTCAGGCTGGTGAATTCCTGCGCAAGCGCAAACAGCGTCTGCATATCGACAGCGAAAAGCTCGACGGCATAAAGCCACCCTATATCCTCTTGTGCAACCACGCGTCATTTTATGATTTCTATTATGTAAAGACACTGCTGGGAGATGTAAACCCGTCGTTCGTGGTGAACAGCCATATCGGCTCATCACCGCTGATAAAGAAGCTGCGCAAGAAAGCTGGGCTGATACCAAAAAAGCTGTTTTATCCCGACACCGCCGCGCTGCAGATTATGCAGATGCTCAACAAAGGCTACCCTGTCGTGCTGTTCCCCGAGGGCAGACTGTCTGTCGACGGGCGCTGCTATCCGATAGTTGAGAGCGCCGCGAGGATATATAAAAAGTACAAGATAACGCTTGTGCTTGCAAACATTTCGGGCGCGTATTTTGCCAACCCAAAGTGGCGCAAAAAGTTTCTGAAGTCCGACATCACCGTCTCGGTAAAGCGCGTCATCAGCGGCGAGGAAATGAAAGACCTTTCCGTCGCGCAGCTTGAACAGGCTATCGTTGAGGCTATTTCCTGCGACGCGTCAGAGCAGCCGACAAACAGATACAAGACAAAGAACAAGGCTAAGGGTCTTGAAAATATCCTCTACCGCTGTGCCGACTGCGGAGAGCTTTACACCACAGCCGCCGACGGCAGCGACCTTGTCTGCACCGCCTGCGGAGCGCGCCACCACCTTGACGAAAGCTACCTTTTCGCAGACAGCGCAAAGAGTATCCCCGCCTACTACGACCGTATCAAAGAGCTTGAACGTGCCGAGCTTGATTCCTTTGAACTGCGCACGCAGGTCGATACAAAGATATTCTCCGATGACAAGCGCCGTTCGCGCAAAGAGCACGGCGAATGTACGCTGACAAACGAGGGCTTTACATACATCTCCGACAAGGTCAGCTTCACCATTCCCATAAGCAAGCTGCCTGCCCTTGCGTTTTCCTGCGGCGAGGAGTTCGAGCTTTATTACCAGAAGGAGCTTTACTATTTTTACCCCGTGAAAGAACGCCGACAAACAGCCCGCTGGGCTTTGATAACAGACCTGATGTACGAGGTGCGGAATGAAAAAAGATAGACAAAAAGCGCTTATAGACGTCTCGCTCAAGACCTTTATTCAGGTGACTGTGCTGCTGGCAGTCTTTCTTGCCGCGGCGATAATTCTTACATACGTGATTCCCGCGGGAAAGTTCGGAACTCTCCCGGGCGGCGACACCGACTACACCGTCTATGAACGCATAGAGGGCGCACAGGGCATAAGCCTTTGGAAAGGCATACTTGCTCCCCTGCTCGTTTTCGGATCATCCGACGGACTTACCCTGATAATGCTCTCGCTGTTCCTGCTCGCCATAGCAGGCGCGTTCCAGGTGATGAACGACACAGGCGGCATAAACGCCCTGGTCAACACCGTTTCCGAGCGCTTCAAGACAAGGCGCAATCTGCTGATAGCAATACTTTCACTGCTGTTTATGTGCTTCGGCGCATTTTTAGGACTCTTTGAAGAAATGCTCACAATGCTGCCGATCGTGGCGGTGCTGTGCGTTATGAACGGCTTTGACTCGTTCACGGGATTTCTGGTCTGCATAGTCTCCTGCGGCTTCGGCTTTGCCAGCGCGATAACCAACCCGTTCACCGTGCTGCTGGCGTCGGAAATAATCGGCGTCGACCCTCTGGTGAACATCTGGTACAGGATAGTTATTTTTATCGTGATGTATCTTCTGCTGCTGGGATTTATCTTTCTCTACCTGCGCAGGATAAAAAAAGACCCGACCAGAAGCTGCACCTACGAGCACGACCTGCGGCTCAAAGCAGCTGCCGCTGAACGCACGTCTGAAATCACCCCAGCCGACCGCAGACGCAGGCTGTGCGTTTACAGCAGCTTTCTTATACTGAGCCTTGTGATGATAATTGTCTGCTCGCTCATTTCAGCATTAAGGAGCTATACCGTCGTTGTGCTGACTGCGTATTTCCTGCTTTTCGGACCTGCGGCAGGCGCACTTTGCCGCTCACCGCTAAAAGCTGTTTTCAGCAGCTTTTTCAAGGGCGTAACGGGCGCTCTGCCCACCATAGCGTTCATAAGCCTTTCCGCATCGGTGAAATACGTCTTTGACCAGGGCAGCATACTCCCCACCATTGCAAATCAGATAAACTCCCTTGCAGCAGGCAAAAACATTTTCCTTGTGGCGCTGACCGTTTACGGCGTGGTGCTGTTTCTGGAATTTTTCATCTCCTCCTCCACCGCAAAAGCAATACTCGTTATGGGGCTTTTGTCGGTAATGGACCTCGGGCTGACTGGCAGAACATCGGTGCTCATCTACACCTTTGCCGACGGCTATACCAACCTGCTGTTCCCCACGTCTCCTGTGCTGCTTATCTCTCTTTCAATGATAGAGATAAACTACTTCAAATGGCTCAAACGCAGCTGGGCGCTGTTTATCGTCAACCTGCTGCTTGTGTTTGCTTTCATCGCAGGCGCTATCGCAATCGGCTACTGACAATTCAGAGGTGTTTATTATGAACGAATACAGAACGAAATTACTCAGCGTACGCGGGCTGTGCAAGACCTACGGCAGCGGAGAAAACAGCGTGCAGGCGCTCAAGGATATTGACCTTGATATTTACGACGGCGAGCTGCTTGCCATACTCGGCAGCTCGGGCAGCGGCAAAAGCACCCTGCTCAATATGCTCGGCGGAATGGACACCTTTGACAGCGGCAGCGTTACCGTGGGCGGTATGGAGCTTGCAGGGCTGAAAGATACCGAGCTGACAAAGTACCGCAAGGAAAAGGTAGGGTTCGTTTTCCAGTCCTTTAACCTGATACTCGAACTCACCGTGAAAGAAAACGTTGCCCTCACCGCAGACCCGCGTGACAAAGGCATCACCGAGCGAATGATAGAGGCTGTGGGGCTTTCCGAAAAAGCCGACAGCTACCCGACAAAACTTTCGGGCGGTCAGCAGCAGCGCGTTTCAATAGCGAGGGCGCTGGCAAAGAACCCCGAGATTCTTCTGTGCGACGAGCCTACGGGCGCGCTTGATTCCGAGACGGGAAAAGCGGTGCTTGTGCTGCTGGAAAAGCTGTCGCGCGAAAGCGGAAAAACAGTCGTGATAGTAACACATAACCGTGATATTGCAAGAATGTCCGACAGGACTATCCTGATGAAAAACGGCAGGATAGTTGAACAAACGGATAACGAGGCGGTCGTCTCTGCCGCAGACATCGAGTGGTGATAAACAATGAAAGGAATGCTTTCCGCGATACGCAAAAAGCATATCAAGCTGCTGGTTTCGGTAGCGATAATAGCTTCGCTGGGCTTCGGCATGGCAGCGGGGCTTATTTGCGGTTACAATTCTTTAAAGCATTCCCTCGAATATTACGTCACCAGCTACGACTACCCCCACGCTGTCATCACCACCGAGGTCACCACCGTTTCGCAAGCCGAGCATATCAAAGATGCAGGCGGCATTTCGGGCTGTGACGCAAGGCTTTTTGCCGACACGACAGTAAAGGACACAAGCGGCAGCAACTACTCCGTCAGAGCCTTTTCCTACACGCAGGAAGAAAGGCAGCGCTTTGTTTATTGGTCAACGGCGGAAACAGCCGAGGACTCAGTGCTTGTCGAGTTCAAGTTTGCACAAAGCAACAACATCAAAGCGGGCGACACCCTCAGCTTCCGCGTCAACGGCGAGTACCGCGATTATAAAGTCGGCGGTATCGTTTCGCGCCCCGAAACACTTGCCGCCAAAATAAACGATAATTCTTGGGGAATTAACTACGATTTCGGCTATGTCTATGTCCCCGCGTCCCTGCTCAAAAAGGAATACGAAAAGGACTATGCCGAGAAAAAGGCAGGGCTTGATAAAAAGTCCTCAGGCTTTGAAAGCGAGGCAGAAAAAGCCTCCAGGCTACTTGACGAAAAGCAGAAAGAGATTGACGAAGCGTCTGAGCTTCTGAAAGAGAAAAAAGCCTCCTTTGCCGAGGCAGCCGAGCTTGAAGAAAGCCTTACAAAAGACAGGCAGGAGCTTGTCGACTCACAAAACGCCCTGTATGCGAAGAAAAAAGAGCTTGAAGAGGCTATCGCCCTTATCGACCGGAAAGAACAAGAGCTTAAATCGCAGCAAGCGTCACTGACGCAGGCAAAGAGCGGTCTGAAAACCATTGACAAAAACCTCGCACAGCTCCACACGCTTTTAAGCGAACTGAAAAGCAGCGACATTCTCAAAGTCATCAACACCTTGTCGGAGCTGTTCGTAAAAATAGATTACCCGCTCACAAGGGAGAACGTAGCCAGGCTGCGCCGACAAATCGCCGCCGCACAGAAGCAGAACATTCCCCAGCAGATAGACGCCATAACCGACAGCATCGCTGCCTTTATCACCGACGTCGATTCCGCGACAAAGGAAGCCCTCGACAAGCTGACATCTGTCGAAACTCGCAAAAAAATCGACGAGATTTCGCAGATGATAGAGCTGCCAGCAGACGACCCGCGATATCGTGACATCATCGACCTTGTGCAGCAGCTCAGCGGCAGGGAAATAACCACGCCCGCCCAGCTAAAAGAGGCTTACAACCGCGCGGAAAAAGAACTCGAAGCGATACGCAGCGAGCTTGATAAGCTGGATATCGAGGGTGCTGCGGCTTCCCTCAAAGAAGTCGACGCAGAAAAGTATGTAAAGGACTTTGACGATGTCCTGAAAATCATTCAGGAGCAAATGGGAGACACCGATCTGTCTGACAAATCCCTTTCAGAAATATACCAGATGATGCTCAAAGGCATTTCCGACGCCATAACGCAGCTTGAAACGCAGCGTGGGCAGATAGTTTCAAAGCTGCGCAGCTACGGCATCACCGAGGGCGGCATCGACGACGCACTGCGGCAGATAAGCGACGGACTTTTGCAGTGCAGCTCACAGCGCAAGCAGGCGCAGGACGCCCTTGCAAAGATAATAAGCGGCATCGAGCAGACCGCCGCAGGCATCAGAGAAATTGACAGCGCCCTTGAAAAGCTGCGCGAACAGCTGCGCAAGAGTTCTTCCGAGCTTGACAACGCCGAAAAGGATATGCAGAAAGCAAAGGGCGAGCTTGACAGCGAGATTTCCCGCTCGCTCAAGGAGCGCTCCGAGATTGAGAAAGAGCTGAAAGATGCCTACAAGCTGCTCGACGAAAACACAGGCTACGACAAGCTCGCCAACGAATTTCTGCTTTACTTTGACGACGGCGCAGATCCCGACGCCGTGCTTGAAAAGGCAGCAGATTCCCTTGACGGTATCAAGGTGAAAAGCAGCTATACCTACGCAGATTCCGCCGTGAAACGCAGGATAGACGAAAACCTCGACCCAATAAGGACAATGATGGTCTTGCTGCCTATCGTCTTTTTTGCGATAGTGCTGATAGTCATTTTCCTGTTTATGTCGATGATAATCAAGCAGAGCAGACGCGAGATAGGCATTCTCCGCGCACTCGGCTTCACCCGCGCACAAGTCAGACGCAAGTTCTGCACCGTCAGCCTTGCGGTTTGCATAGCGGCAATGATTCCCGGCGCCCTGATAAGCGCAGGACTGTCAGTCTATGTGGGCAACTATTTCAAGGACTTTTTCCCGCTGCCCGATTTCACATATCAGGTGGGCATTTTAAGCATAGCGATACCCGCCGCCGCGACTATCGCCGTCACCGTAACAGCCACACTTTTCAGCACAGGTCAGATATCAAGGATAATGCCCGACGAGGCAATGTCACGGCAGGTGCGCGCGTCAGCAAAGATACCCGCGCTGCTGCGCCCGATAATAAACAGGCTGCGCCCTATGCCCAAGGTGACCGTCACCTCGCTTATGCGCAGCAAGGGACGCTTCATGATGTCGACGATATGTATCGCCGCGTCGGCAACGCTGATACTCACCGCGTTCTCGTTCATCTCCTCAAAGAACTACACGCTCGACCAGGTCTTTGACCAGCGCATAAACTACGACTGCCAGATATTCTTCGAGCACACTCCGTCAGACGAGCTTGTGCACAGGCTTGAAAGCCTTGATTACACAGGCAGGCTCGAAAAGGTCGCCTACTACACCACCGACATCACCGCAGGTGAAAAAAGCGCCTCGGCAGTCGTCAACGCCATAAGCAAGGACAGCGAGCTTATCGGCATCACCGACGCAGAGGGCAGCCAGCTTAAAGCCGAGCAGGGCGGCATCATTCTTGAAAGGCACACCGCAGACAAGCTCGGCGTCGGCAAGGGCGATACCGTGACCTTTGAGGGCAGGAATTTTACCGTCACAGCGGTTTCAGACCAGTGCGTCAACCGCATACAGTATATCGCCTACGAGGATACGACCTTTATGCCAAAGCCCGACCTCGGCTGCATAGTCTGCACCCTTACGGGCAGCTGCAAGCAGGAGCTTCTGACGCTGCTGTTTGACATTGACGACTATCAGTATGCGGCGTTCACATCTTCGCTTTACGACTACAACACCCAGCTGTTTGCCACCTACGACCTCGCCGCTTGGATAGTTATTGCATTTGCCGTGACCATCGGCTTTGTAATCGTGCTCAACACCATGCTCACAAACCTTTACGAAAGCAAAAAAGAGCTTGCTATCCTGCGAACGCTTGGCTTCCAGCGCCGCGAGATTTCCCGCAGCCGCCTGTCACAAGCGCTGCTGCAATTCTTCCTCGCCTGCCTTATCGGCTTGCCGCTGGGCGCACTTCTTGCAAAGGCTGCCCTCGCGTCGATAAGCACGCCGCACACCGAATACATCTACGTCGGCGCAGCGGCGGACTACCTGTTCACCGCAGGCATAATTCTTGCATATCTCATTGTCAGCCACATCTTCTCGATGCGCACAATGAAAAAATGGGACATCACCGAGCTTGTCAAGGACAAGGAATAAAAATCAAAGCGCTCCCTGCTGTAATTCATACAGTATAGAGCGCTGCTCTATTTTGCAAACGCGGGTGGTTTTAATTCTTTTTTGCCTTATGTTTTATTCAAAATACAAAAACTCCGCCCAGCCGTACTGGCTCATGAACTCGCACTCGTATGCGTTGACCGCGCCTGCGTCAAGCTCTTTGAATCTGTGCGGACGCTTTTGTTATATAAACTCTTTACCTTTTTCATTGCAGTTAGAGTATATGAATTTCTTTTCCGCATCTGTCCATGACAGCTCATGCGCGCCTCACGTTCAGCGTCGCCCGAATCGGTGTCAAGCTGTGTCAGAAGCCAGACTATGAAGCTGTCCAGATCTATTTGCATAGCATACCCCTTTCATCAGAACTATCTGAATACATAGACTGAAAACGGGCGCTATGATTAGTGGTTTGCGGGCATTTTCTGCATAATGCACAAACAGATATCACTCCATTTGTGCAGGATAGACATTGTGTATTCTCGATTGTCGGTATATCAAGTATAGCACATTCGCAGCACAGCTGCAACGGCAGACGGAAACTGTCGGAGTGAAAAAACGTTATTTGTTTTGCCGATTGCGAATATCTGTTGACAAATGTGAAATAATGTGATACAATTATATGAACGGAGATTTAACATTTTTGTACAATGAGCCTCACAGTGATAAGAAAACCACGGCAGCAACGATATTTAAAAGGAGTTGGAACTATGGGTAAAAAAGCATTGGCACTGCTTATCGCTATGCTGACGGTCGGTCAGAGCTTTGCGATGTCTTGCAGTGCGGCATTTGACCGTGCGCAGCAGACGGATACCTCGCAAAGCGCTGCATCAGACGGCACGGGAACATTTGAGCTGCGCATAACGCAGGACGAGCTGCAGCACGCTGCGCAAAACACATCTCTGCGATCTGTTAAGCAGCCTGCGATCAACGCGCCAAAGGTGGATACAAAGGAGCTGACAAAGGGCTACAGCGTGGATTCGCAGAAGTTTGATCTGCGTAATGTGAACGGCAAAAGCTACTCAACACCTGTACGCTCGCAGGCACCATTCGGCACCTGCTGGAGCTTTGCGACTATTGCAGCTATCGAATCGAGCATACTCGGTGCAGGGCTCAACGGTGCAGACGGAAAGCCTGCAACGGCTGATACGCTCAACCTTTCGGAAAAGCAGCTGGCGTGGTTCTCCGCAAGGGCGCTCAATGACCCCAGCAGCCCGCAGAACGGCGAGGGACAGTTCGTACCTGACTTTATGAACAACACTCAAAGCCTTACTGAGTTTATGAACAGAGGCGGAAACGCAATGTTCTCGACCTGCGCTCTTGCTCAGGGCATCGGACCGAGCCACGAAAGCAGCAACAAGTTCTTTGAGTATCACGGCAAGGAGTCTACGGTCGTTTCAAGGTGGATGGACGGCTCGCTGCAAAAGTATTCGTACAGCGAGGCTGACGACTGGACGATACCTGATGAGTACCGCTTTGAAAGCGATTACTCGATCAAAGAGACACATACTCTTCCCGAGACACATTATATTGACGAGAACGGATACTATACTTATAAAGAGGAGGGCACAAAGGCTATCAAGCAGGAGCTGCTGAACCTTCGCGCTGTTCAGATATCCTTCCTGGCAGATTCATCAATGCCCGGCGATAACTCGGACGGACGGTACATAAGCGATAACTGGGCGCACTACACATATATCCCGACACTTACCAACCACGCCGTGACCATAGTAGGCTGGGACGACAATTATCCCAAGGAGAACTTTATTGAGGGAACTATGGAAATGAAAATGCGAGACGGCAAGGATGTTGTTATCAACAAGCAGCCGCCTGCAAACGGTGCCTGGCTGGTGAAAAACAGCTGGGGCAGCGGCGACAATGAGTTCCCCGACAAGGGCGGAGCTTCGTGGGGCGTTGAGGAAAACGGCGTTCACACGGGATATTTCTGGCTCTCGTATTACGATAAGTCAATGTCATCACCCGTAAGCTATGTTGTTGAGCAAAGCAATGAGGAAGTCAACGGTATAGACCAGCACGACTATATGCCTACTGCCCTGCCGACAGCGGCTAAATTCGATGACGAGGTAACGATGGCAAACAAGTTTTGGGTAGCGCATGATGAGGTGCTTAAACAGGTATCTTGCTTTACGGTCTACCCCAACACAGAGGTGACTTACGATGTGTATCTGCTTGATGAGTCATCAGACAAACCGACAGACGGCATCAAGGTCGCTGAAAAGAATATAAAGTATGAGTACAGTGGATTCCACAAGGAAGACCTGAAGGATTTTGATATTTATTTTGACGTCAGCGGAAACGGCTCGAATGATTTTATGCTGACAAAGTATCAGGGCTACTCTATCGTTGTTACACAAAAGACCGAGGACGGAAAGTATGTTATGAATCTGCCGAGCGAAAACAACTCCGAACAGGGACAGACATCGTTCAAGGGTATCATCAACATGGGTGAGAGCTATCTTCTCAAGGACGGCGAATGGAGTGATTACAAGGACCTGGACGAGCTTCAGAAGGAGCAGTACACTAAAAATGTTCTCGGCAGCGAGGACAATCTGAGTACGGTGAATTTTGATAATTTCCCGATAAAGGGCTATGTTCAAAGACTTGGCACCGACACAATTTTTGAGCTTAAAAACAACAATGTGCTTTATGCAGGCACAGAATCGCACAACAGCACGACTCTCAGATTCCTGCTGCACACTGCTATGGACAGGATACCAAAGATCACACAGGAAAATGTGAAGTGGGGTATTCTCCCGTGCGGTGAGGACGAGGTCTACCATGAGGGCGAGGCAGGACCTGACCCGACAAGCTATAAGATCACCTGCAAGGATGGTGTAGACAAAAAATCAAGGATATACTTCACCGTTAAGGGCATAGGCACCTACTCGGAGAGGGCACTTGTAACAAAGGCAAGCTTTAACAATATTGATTTTCCGTATGACGGAAGGAATGATATAAGAGTCTTCCCTTACACGGGCGAGGAGATAAAGCCTTGTACGGGCGTTTCGGGCGAAAGTATGCCTGAACCGCTTGTTGAGGGCGAGGATTTTGAGCTTATTTACAGCAACAACATCAAGTGCGGTCTTGCATCTGTAACTGCAAAAGCCAAGGGCAACAAGGTCAGCATCAGCTATGAGCCGAGGGAATCATTTGTTATAGTTCCCGCTAAACCCGAAATAAAGAGCGTTAAGGCTGACGGAACACGGTTGATCGTTGAGATCGGCGACCAGAGCGAGAGCTGCCCATCGGGCTACCGCATACAGTACCGTGTAAAGGGTGAAAAGGACTGGAAGGAATCCTTGACGACAGGTGCAGGTACGACGCTTATCGCTCACGGTGTACAGGGTGAAAAGACCTATGAGGTCAGGGTAAGCGGCTACACGAAGGTACGCGATGACCAGGAATGGTATTTTGACCGTATGAACTACGGCGAGGCAAGTGATATTGCTGTTGTTGATACTGCAAAGATCAGTGAGATACTGCGCATAGCAGGCAGCAGCCGTTTTACTACCGCAGCAAAGATCTCGGCAGTCAGCTGCGCATCTGCGGAAACTGTCATACTTGCAAATGGTATGAATTATGCTGATGCACTTGCAGGTGTACCTCTTGCTTACAAGTTCAATGCTCCTATCCTTCTTACAGGAAACGGCGCTCTTAACAAGGATACATTTGACGAGATAAAAAGGCTCAAGGCAAAGAACGTGATAATACTCGGCGGCGAGGGTGCTGTCAGCAAGGAGGCAGAGAACGAGCTGAAAGGTGCAGGTCTTGCGGTTGAGAGGATCGCAGGAAGCTCACGTTTCTCGACTGCGGCAGCTATTGCTGAAAAGCTCGGCAGCGCACCGGAAGAGATCTTCTTTGTATACGGTCTTGATTACGCAGATGCGCTTTCAGTAAGCTCTGTGGCAGCTATCAGGAAGGCTCCTGTGATCTATCTGAACAATGACGGTGAGATGAACGCTGAAACGGCGAAGTATCTTGAGTCGCTCAAAGAGCTTGAGTGCGTAAAGAATGCCTATGTTATCGGCGGCAGCGGTGTGATATCAGATGATATGATGCAAAAGGCAGCCACTGCGCTGGGCATTGAGCAGATAGACAGGATCAGCGGTGCAAACAGATATGAGACATGCGTGGCGGTAAACGAGAAGTTTGCTGATAATCTCACGGGGGATATGATCTGCGCGGCAACGGGCAAGGATTTCCCTGATGCGCTTGCAGGCGGCGTTTACGCGGCACTGAACAAGGCTCCGATGCTGCTTGTATCGGACAGTCTGAACCAGGCGCAGAAGCAATTCATAAAGGCTAAAAATGCAGGCAGCGTTACGGTATTCGGCGGCACAGGTGCGGTATCGGACGAGCTTGCAAAGCAGCTTCTTGAAAACTGATGCGGTCAATGATAATAAACGGGACTATGTACCTTCGGCGGTGATTTATCATTTCTGCTGATAAAATGTAATACGGAGAATACGCTAAAGCTTAAAACGAAAGCAGCACCCGTACTTTGTGTACGAGTGCTGTTTTGAATTATCCACAGTATGATTTATTGCTATCTTATCAGATCCAGCAGAATGTTCCGCCGGGTGCGTAGTTCCATTCTTCTCCGCCTTTCCACAGGTTCCAGCCGCAGTCAAGGAGCTGATACTGCTGTTCTGTTGCTCCGACCTGGTCGATGTTGATGCCCATATAGAAAGTCTTTTCATAATAGACTTCTCTGAAGACCCTGTCTGCATCGCCGTTGCTTCCGTCGATAGCTTTGCTTGTAACGAGGTTTGCATTCTGAGGAACTGCCGAGGTGTTGATGCCTACACTGTTCAGAAGTGTTCGGATAGATATGCCCTTACCCGAGCAGTATTTAGCCATTGCTTTGACATCATCGAACTTTATTTTCATACCTTTGATGTTATCATTGTACCAGGTCTGAATGATTTTGGACATATCGTCGTGATACTTGCCGTCGTAGTAGGAAGCGTTGCCATGGATCTCATAGCCGACCTTATCATTGACCTCACGGCCTGTTCCTTGTGGATTCTTATTTACATAGATTCTTCTGGATCTGTTGAATGTGAAATCGTACAGATTCTTGAACAGCGCTGAGGATGTTTGCAGGGCTGCGAGCTCTTCATCGGTGTAGTATACGGGAGTTACCTTTACGAAGGAATTGTAGCTTATTTTAACATAGTAGTAGTCTCTTTTGGGGTTGTATTTGTCAACGTTGTGTTCTACCTTGGTGTCAGCAGGGAGTATTCTTCCGCCGGTACCGTTAAAGTACTTTACTGCCTTGCCGTTAAAATAAACTATATTTCCGTTCTGGCTTGCGATATGTTCGTTGACGCTCTTTATCTCGCCAATGATGTCGTTTCTGTTGAGGCAGATGTGAGACTTGTAAGCAGGGTCTACCTTGTCCTGATATTCCTTTGGAAGCTGGCTGATGAAGAGCTGTGCGCTGAGGCACTCTGTAATTGTGGTGCAGCCTGCGATGTATGTCTGCATAAGTGCGTCGCAAAGAGGCTTTGCCTTGTCAATAGCCTCGCCGCTGAACATTGACTGTGCACAGAAGTGTCTGTATGTAAGCTCGAAAATGTTGGTGTTTGCAGTAGCTGAAGGATTCATGAACAGCTCGTTGAGCTGACCAAGTATGTTTTCAAACTTTATGTCCCACTCGCTGTATGCGCCTGCGAGGGAGCCGATCTTTGCGATCTTGTCAAGCTGTGTGAGGGAAGTGTCTGTTGAGATCTCGCTGATCTTTCTTCTCATTGCCTTGGTCTGTGCCTTAAAAGCTGTGTAAGCCTCGTGGAAGCTCTGAACGCCTATGTCTGTTTCCATTGTGGAGATCAGCTCGTTCTGCATTTTGTCGATGCGGTCAAACAGCTTGTCTATCTTGTCGTTTATCTTATCAAGCTTTTCCTGGGTAGGATCAGGCTTAGCGCCTATGAACAGATCAAGTATTCCGCTGAGAGCCGGTGTAAAGAACTTGCCGTACTCGGTGAATTCCTCAAGGACCTTGAAAATAGTTTTAGATGTAACGTTCTTGACTGTCAGCAGCTCTCTGTCCACCTTAACATATGAGCCGTAGTTTTCTGCTGTTGTAATAGCGGTATTTGTGTTCATATTCACAACTGCCTGTGTGTTGTCAGCAGATGCTGCAATAGTTGCCGCAGTGGACATCATCATTATTGCAGCCAGTGCTGCGGTGAGGGTTCTCTTTACTTTTCCGTTTGTTTTCTTGGCAGTATTTGTTGTGTTTGTCATAGTGATTCCTCCTTAGATGTCCGTGATAATTAGCTTTGGGTGCTTCCCTTGCTGTGTCTACATAATAACAACATTTTGCATAAAATTCAATAGATAATATATCCCCGCTTTGTAGTAAATGCTACACGCAATCGTTTGCGAAGTAAATTATGCTACAAGGTCAGGTGAAATTGTAGTGAAAAAACTGCTGTATGACACAAATACGCCAAAGGGAAAAACTTGTGCTCTTAAATCAGCTGATAAAGATCCGAAACTGCTTGAGATTACCCAAAGTGTCATACCCCTTTGTCACAGCGGCATATCATATTGACAAAGCATCAGCTCTGTGTTAGGGCTTGAATGGCAGGACTTCGACTTTGACACGGGGCGTGTGGAGATCGTCCGCACTTCCCTGTTCAGCAAAGAGATCGGAAACTACACGGGAACGCCCAAAACCGAGTCCAGCCGCCGTGTCCTTATTCTGCCGATGGAGGTGATCGAGTCGGTAAAAAAGCTGATGCAGTATCAGCAGAGAGAGGCACAGCGCATCGGCTCAAAGTGGGAGGAACACAACCGCCTGTTCACTCAATGGAACGGCAAGCCGATGGACGGCACGGCACCTTACAAGTATCTGCAAAGGTTCTGCACAAAGTACGGATTCCCTTTTCACAACATACACTCGTTCAGGCACCTGAACGCAACTCTGCTGATAGCAAGCGGTGTCGATCCGAGAACGGTCTCCGCCTGCCTTGGTCACTCGCAGACGAGCACTACGCTCAACATCTAACTCACTGCTTCCAGGAACAGCGAATGAAAGCAATGGGTGCAGTTGCAGAAATGATAGGTTTCAAACGAAAGGCAGTGTAGCCTGAACAGCAAAACGCCCGGGAGTTTTAATGCTCTCGGGCGTGATTTGTTCAGTTGAGTGCATAGGCAAAATATGCGTGATCCTGATTGCCTGTGTCGAGCACCTCAAAGCCTGCCATAAGCACGCCTGCGCCGTGCTCGGGATCCCATGTGGAGTCAAAATACAGACCAACGGCATGCTTGTCGTCCTTCATATCGCCGTGTATCTTCATACCCGTGAAAGTGATCGTTTCAAGCAGCTGCTCAACGGTCGTGATATAGGGATATCCCTCTTCTTCCTCTTCGCTGTCATATCCGAGCTGGGATCTGCGGTCCTGATAGTATTCAAGCACAGCGTTCAGATATATCTCCCTGTACTTGTCATAGTTGTCCGCAAAGAACTGCAGTGCCTGCTTTGAAGAATCGGCGATCTCGTCATCATCGTCAGGCTCGATCTCAACATCGATCTCACGCATAACGCCGCCGTCATTGACTGTTATCATTCCGAAGATGCTGTAATCATACTCGTATTCGCTTTTCTTGAATGTGCTGAAATCTATCATATATATTGACCTCAAATTTATTGATTTATGTTAATATTATACCTCACAGCACAAGTATTGTCAATCACATTCAACACTGCACAGCGGATACCTGCTTTTGTTTCCATGCTCTGTTCAGCATTGTGTACACCACAACGCAGACTATTATCATAAGCAAATATGCCGCGCCGTATGCAGCGGTGAGCTGCACAGGCGTTCCGAAAAATGCCATTATCAGCACATTCGGCAGCCACGCTATAACTGACAGTTTTGTCGCAAAAAGCACCGCACCCGAAATCGTCACATCATCGGGCAGGCAGAACTTATACCACAGCGGCAGCAGACACCCTGCGGCAAACATAAACACTGCAAATACGATATAGAACGCCGTCTCCCGCTGTGCTGAAACTTTCAGTATAGCACACAGCCTCCACGAATCTTTGCAGCTGCCTGCGAGAATGTCTGTCAGAATGTTCAGCGCCGCAAAAAGCACGCCGTTCACACCGCACAGCCGTATAAACTTACCGCCTTTGATATGACTTGCAGGCTCGGGCTTCTGCCCGGCATACTTTTTCATCAGCAACCCGAGAATAAGTCCCTGAAGTGCATACGAAAGCACATCGACTATCACTATCCACACAGAAAGCGCATCGCTGATTATCTCTCCGTCGCCTCCAGCCATACCGAGAACATTCGGCAGATAGCTGCTGACAAGTATCAGCATTATATATCCAAACCCTCGCAGAACAGTGTTCCTCACGGGCAGCCTGCACCCGAGTATCATATATCCTATGCCGAACACCAGTCTTGATGCAAAGCCATATATCAAAAATGCAGGTGTCACAAAGTCGGGCGCTCCCTTTTTACCCTCAATGACCGCCTCGACGAATGCTCTCAGCGGTGCAGAGGCTGCTGCGGAAAGCACCACAAACACTATCAGCTTAGCTATCACCCATCGGTCAAACTGCCTTGTTGTCTCTTTTTCTGCTCCTTTGTTCATAGTTATCCTCCGTCTTTCATCTGTTCTTTAATATTTTCAAGTTTCTCCAGAAGCCTTTGCTGTACGTCTGCAAATGTCTTTATATCTTCCTGAGCAATGCCGCCGAACAGCTCGGTCACGAATTCTATGTTTCTCTCAAGATTGACCTTGCCCCAGTCTTTTCCCTTTTGCGTTATCACTATCGAGATGTTGCGCTTGTCGCCGTCAGCCCGCTGTATGCTTACAAGCTTTTTTTCGGAAAGCTTGTCTACAAGCTGCTTGGCGCTCTGTCTTGTTATCCCGCACTTTTCGGCAAGCTGATTGAGATTGGGCGGTGTTTCACATCTGCCGAGTATCATCAGCGGCAGCCACTGCCTCGATGTGATGTCGTCCATACCCATATCCATTACGCTTTGCAGCGTGTTTGCAAGCCGTGATATCTCAACGAGCGAGGTAAACACGGGTGAGTCGTATATGTCCATTTCTGTCACCTCCCTAAATATTATGCAGTATCCTGCATATTTTAATATAGCACATTCCTCCCGATATGTCAATAGGGTCTGATATTTTTCCGGCAATCACAAACGCCCGGGAGCATAAAACTCTCGGGCGGTGGTTTTGTATGGTTGATCAGACTTTGCTAATCAGTACAAACCTGACAACCATGAATAGAAATATAGGCATCATGTATCTTACATTTAGGAAATCCGCACCTGACAGGATCGTTCTCATCGGCTTCGGACAGCCATTCGGTCAGCGATCCTTCGATAATATCCTTGGCGGTCATACGCTCTGTCAGCTTTTGAAACGTGTTGAGATATTGCGCAACAAACTCCTAATTTGGCTCATAACCGAGCGTTTCCCAACCGAGCTTTTTCCTTGCACCCTCGATCACTCTCAGCAAAAAATTTTTATCTTCTTCAAAGCTGTTCCTGTCCCACGGCATATCGACTATATCAAAACCGACAGTGCCTATACCGCAGACACTCTGATTTTTCTCAGCGAGGAACACCATAAAGCGTTTCTGACTCTCCGTTTCGGCAAGCCTGCCGCCGCTAAGACAAAGAACGTTGATAAAAACAGAAGTACCGCCGTTTGACATACTCAGATCATCTTTCAAAGCATTCTTATCCGATCTAAAGTTAAAGCATATCATATTTGACATTTATAACTCACCTTTGTATTTCTCCGTATCCCGACTTATTGTATATACCGTTCCACCAGAGCCGTCTGCACGCTCCGTCAGAGCCACCTTGCCGCTTGACGAGAGCCACTTTCACGGAAGTTGAGTCAGATGTTGATGAGTGTTATGCATATCAAAATGAACAGT
>Ga0256405_10001645_pt1 | contig 58950 bp, 58 predicted proteins | sample RumenRJG_02DNA_FD_189096 | JGI IMG/M metagenome (GOLD analysis project Ga0256405, IMG submission 189096) | Bovine rumen microbial communities from Lethbridge, Alberta, Canada - RJG_02 | ecosystem: Host-associated > Mammals > Digestive system > Stomach > Rumen | place: Canada: Alberta... | reverse complement strand
GGCAGGATCAACCGAGGTCTGCGAAAATTTAAATTTTTCAGCGGCTATAACCCACTCATCATTTGCCTGAGCATAAGTAAAAACACCTGCAAATGATAAAAGGAATGAGAAAAATAATATTTTTGAAAAAAAATTACATTTCTTCGTCTTCGTCCCCTGAATCCATAGGAAGACCTTTCCACTGAGCGACTAGGAAAGAATCCATAAACTGATCTATATCGCCGTCCATAACGGCTTGAATGTTTCCTGATTCACATTTTGTACGGTGATCCTTAACCATAGTGTAAGGCTGGAAAACATAAGACCGTATCTGGTTACCCCATGAAATATCTTTCTTTTCTGCGCCGAATTTAGCGTTTTCCTTTTCTTTCTGCTCACGGTAATACTCGTAAAGCCGCGCACGGAGCATACTCATACAAGCCTGTCTGTTAAAAATCTGACTTCGTTCACTCTGGCAGGCAACAACAATCCCTGTAGGAAGATGTGTAAAACGAACGGCAGAATCTGTCTTGTTTACATGCTGACCTCCCTTTCCTCCTGCACGGTATGTATCTACGCGTAAATCTTCAGGGCGAATTTCAACCTCAATAGAATCATCAAGAACAGGAAAAACATAAACACTTGCAAAAGAAGTATGACGCCTTGCATTTGCATCAAAAGGAGAAATACGCACAAGCCTGTGGATTCCCGCTTCACCTTTTAAATGACCATAAACATAATCGCCATCAATCTGAAGCGTAACAGACTTAATTCCACCTTCTGCTTCAAGAACATCAACTGTTTCGATTTTGAATTCATGGCGTTCTGCCCAACGCGTGTACATTCGCATAAGCATTCTTGCCCAATCTTCAGCTTCTGTTCCACCGGCACCTGAATGAATAGTAAGAAAAGCAGAAGAATCATCAACCTCCCCAGAAAGCAGGTTCAGGACATTAAGCTCTTCAAATTTTTTGCGGGCAGCATCAAGCATTGCTCTAACTTCTGCTTCATCAGAAGTTTCACCACTCTCTTCTGCAAGTTCATACATAGCTTCAAGATCACTGAAATCTTCCCTAAGCTTTTTCCAAGGCTCAACACGGTTCTTAAGCTTACGGACTTGGGACATAACTTTTTCAGCTTTTTCATGATCATCCCAAAATCCACTTTCTTCTGTCAAAGCCATTTTTTCATCTATTTTTTTCTGAATCGACTCTGGATCAAGCCGGTTCCATACAGCTTCAATATCTTCCTTTAACTGAGAAACCGGCATCTTCAATTCTTCAAGCATAATTTTCTCCTAATACAGCATTTCATCATGATTCTTTATGACAGCGGGCACAGAAATGAATCTAATCCCTGTCCAAAGATTCATCATAGAAGGCATAAGCGTTTCTTCCATTGCGTTTTACGCGGTACAACGCTTTATCGGCCTGCTGAAAAAGATTTTCCGGAAAGCCTCTTTCTGACATTGCAATACCGACGCTTATTGTCAAACCTGGAATCTCACTCGTGGATTCAGCAAGGGCAGCCTTTATATTTTCAAGTTTTACGGAAATACTATTTTTTATATCAGCGCCAAATTTAGTAAGTATAATGGCAAATTCATCACCACCAATTCGAGCGACAAAATCAGTAGTTCTAAAATATTCGGAAAGAATGTTCGACACCCTTACAAGGACGGCGTCTCCCACCTCATGTCCATATCTGTCATTGACATTTTTAAATTCATCAACATCAATAATCATAAGTACAACAGGAGCTTCAGAATATTCAAGCGCATGTCTTAAATGAGAAAAATAGCGACGGTTTATTAGCCCTGTAAGAGGATCATGTTCAGCCTCATGTTTAAGGTTTATTTCGTTCTGCAAATAGGCATTCCAAAGATCATTATAAACTGAAGAAAAATACTTAAATTCTTTTGCCCCGACATAATCAAGAGGCTTTCTTTCCTGAATATTCCTCAGATAATGATTTAACGGTCTAATTACAGAATACATAACAACAGAGACCATAAGCATCGAAAGCAAAAGCATAGCAACAAGGACAGACAGAGTTATACCTGCCATCTTCTGAAGTGATTTTCTGTCTGAAACGCTACGGCTGTCTGCATCAATCATAAGATCAGTCAAAGCAGAATGCCTTGAAGTTTCAATATCCGTCTTACAGCTTATATAATATGAATCAAAAACCATCTCCTTTGCTTTTTTCTTTTTCATTACGGGAGAAAGTTTCTGATCATTTTCTGGAATTCTCATTTTACGGATTTCTTCCGGTACAGGAAATTCCTTACCTTCTTCAAGCAGGGCCGAAACCATAAGCTTTATTGCATAACGTTCGTAAAGAGAAAGTTTTTCAGAAATCTTAAGCACATTTTCCATGCTCTTTACGAAGTTTTCACCCAACTCATATTTCTGAATTATCCTGAGAGCTGATTCCCGGCTTTTAGTAACTTTTAGCTCCTTATAATAATTATCAAGAAATTCTATATCTTCTGTGTATACAAAAAGACGAAGCTGCTCTGTAAGATAATCAGATCCCTCCTGAAGTGATGACGCTGCCTGATGGGAAGAAACATAGTCTTCGGCAGTAGTCATAAAACGATCGTATGATTTTTTTGTCAGAAAAACAGTTATCAGTGCAGCGACAAAAAAAACAGCAATAAAAACAAATACAAAAATTACAGTTTTTTTAAGCGGAATAACAATACGATGCCTTACAGATTCTACAGATTTTATCATTCTATTATTCTATATAAGAACTTAATTTTGGTAAAGGACACCACGTGAAAGAAATCTTATAAATCAAGCCGAAGAAACACCAGAAAAAGGCAGTCCGCTTATAAAAAAGCAGCCCGGATAAAAACAGGCTGCTTTTTTTCGCTAATACTTGAATGCCGAACCGCCTATAAATTCGCGGATAATAGAACGCGGAGGCACAGCCGTAGGAGCAATGGAATCAAAATTATCCAGGAAGCGGAGCAATGAACATGCTTCCGAATATTCCGGTTCAGACGGCTTTACGCTATGAAGCAGAGGTTCTGCATAAACCTTAAGAACGCTAAGCTCGTAATCAAGCGCTGTATTTAAAACAGCATCTGCATTGTTTTGGAACGGGAAGATATACATTTCTTCCCCGCGGCGCACACTTGGCCACATAGCGATCGTTCCGGCAGCCCCTTTTCCCCGGAACTGATAATCGCGAACAATACGTCGGACAAGCCGGTTATCACTAGTAGGAATCCTGTTGTGATCATCAAGATTCAGCTGTGTCAGCGCAGAAAGGTAGATTTTAAATTTAAGTTCAGCAGGAATCTTAGGAGTAAGCTTATCATTAAGACCGTGAATACCTTCCATAATGAGAATTTCATTTTCCTTCAGACTCATGCGGTTCTTTTCATCAAACTCCTGAGTTCCGTCATGAAAATTGTAAGTAGGAACAATTATTTCCTTACCGGCAAACAAGTCCACAAGATTTTTATTCAAGAGCTCTATATCAAGAGCTTCAAGACATTCAAAATCAAAATTTCCATCAGCATCACGCGGTGTTCGGCTGTGATCAACATAATAACAGTCAAGACTTATAACTTTTGGAATATATCCCATAGCCTGAAGCTCAAGCGCAAGTTTTTTACTTGTTGTCGTTTTTCCTGAGCTTGACGGCCCCGCAATAAGAACAACCCTTACTGTTTTTCTAGCTGCAATCTGATCAGCAATCTCAGAAATGCATTTTTCTTGAAGAGTTTCCGTAATATCAATAAAGTCATTTACCTTACGGTTTACGATCAATTCATTAAGACTGGCTACAGATGTAACCCCCAGCCGCTGTCCCCATGTCTTGTATTTTTTATAAATTTCAAAAAGCTTTGGCTGATCAACAAATGCCGGCACCTTAGTAGAATCAGATCCTTTTGGAAATCTTAAAAGAAATCCGTCTCTATATTTTTTTAGTTCAAACACAGATAAAACACCCGTTCTTGTTACAAGAGGACCAAAATACAAGTCGCTGAATCCATCGAGTGTATTTATTCGTATCCGCGGCGGACACCTGAAATTAAGCTGTTTTCTAGCTTCCTTAAGGCCAGACCGTTCAACAAGCTCAAGGGCTTCTTCATAAGAAACATAGCAAGAACTGATAGGTAAATTCTGTTTTACAAGCTCAAACATTTCGTGCTCAAGAGTTTTTACATCAGTCTCGTTAAGAGGTTCATCAGATTCAACCGTATAATAATATCCTGAACCCAGACTATGCCCTACCAAAAGCCTTGCTTTAGGAAATTTTTTATGACAAACAGCAGCAAGTAAAAAACACAAAGACCGTCTGTAAATGAAAATGCCGTCCTTGGAATCTGCAAGAACAGGTTCTATTTTAGCATTATACTTAAAGTGCTTTTCCAATGAATAAATCTTATTGTTCAATTTTATGGCAAAAATCCGTTCTTCAGGAATACCAAATTCCTTAATAATGTCAACGGCCGCAGTTCCATAAAGAACCTCTTTCACTGTTCCGTTTGGCATTGTAATTTTTACTGATGCGCTCATAGTACGCCTCCTGCAGAAAAAAAATCTGATAACGTAGAAATAGATTACAGACAGAAAAGCCTGCAAAACAATTTATGAAAATAATTTTACCGCAGAATTTCTATATGTCAAAAGAAAGTAATTTTTTTTACGTGCTAACAGTTTGAACATCTGCATTCTAGGCTTTTCCGTTCTTTATTATGGATATAATACCCTTCATGTATTGCTGCAATGGTGGCTATTGCACATACAACTGCAGAGACACAATTGAAGTCAACAAAGCATACAGATAACGGCAGCACAAATAAAAATACACCAGTAATCTTGTTCAACGCAGAATGGACCGCAATCATTTTTTTATATCTTGCAAATCCCGATACAGCATTAATTACCTTAAATACAGTAATAACCGTAATCCAGATCTGAATCCATGTTTCGATATCAAGAACAGGAATCAGTTTTATAAAACTAATTATCACCAGCAAAAAATCTGCCGTTGTATCCAGTTTTGAACCAAACTCGCTGAACGTTTTCATTTTTCTTGCCACTGTTCCGTCAATCATATCTGAAAAACCCGCGGTTATATACGAAATATAAAACGGAAGCGAAAATGGTTTGAAAAACGACAAGGCAATGCTGCAAAGAATTCTGATGACAGTAACAGCATTTGCAATCATGCTGGAGTTCCTACTTCAATCAGATTTCCGTCCGGATCATAAAATCTGACTACCCTTTGCCCCCAGCTGTGAGTCTTAAGCCTATTCACATATTCAATATCAGGATATAGTTTTTCAAGTTTTCTGATAAAATAATCGATATCGGCTTCCTCAAAATAAAGTTCAGAACAATTACCTTTTGGCAATATGGTCTTTTCAATGAAAGTTTCCCAATATTTTGCTTCTTGTAAATATAAGCCGCCTGAAAGCTCCATATTGCCGTCATTATCTTTAATCAGTTGAAATCCGAATAAATCACTGTAAAACTTTAAGGCCGCATTACAGTCTTTCACAACCAAAAGAGTTCCCTTGTATTTCATATTTTCATGCTCCTGTCTGCTTTTTATTCCTCAAAATCAAAAACTGGCATATCATCCGGAAGAAAAATTAAAAACTTCCGGTATCTTTCAATCCACTCCTCATTATCCACCCACATAGGAGCTGTAAGAAGCACATAAAGCCATTTTCCTGATGAACCATTCTGCACATCATTTTCCAAGATTTCCAACACCCTGACTTTCATTCCACCTTCATGATTCAATGTCCTATATTTTACTGCCGCTGAAATATCTTTTTCTGTGCGTAAATCAATTACACCCATAATTCTAAAGGTCGACAATTCTTTTATTTCTGCATGGTCCGTTAAAATATTACCATGAGCATATAAGGCGATCGAAAAAAACAAACTAAAAAACATGCATAAAATAATTCTTTTCATAAAACTCCACTTCCTAAAAATCCGTCTGTATAACTACTGTTTAAAAACTCAATCTGTTTTGAGAACATCATCAGGTATGAGACATCTAAATCCTACACACCTTCAGCATCCCCTTTTACAGTATTCACATGCAAGCAACACGTACAGCGTCACCCATTTATTAGCGTTTCCCACTTCGCCAACATTAAAGTAAGGGAAATCGAAAGATTTGCTAAGCACATATTTTCCTTCGGTACCTTTCTTACTATTCAGTAATCCCCATGCTTTTCTACAATTAGGATGATTTGCCACTCCAAGGACGGCCAACGCATACATTATCATATTCAAACCTATATGAACATGGTCAATCGGATAAAAAGTTTCCGTCATTTCTTCAATGATACCTTTTTCGTAATCATCAGGTCGAAATGAAACATGATAATCTATATAGAAGTCTTTCAAAAGTTCGAACTGTGATAAAATAACACCAATTTTTTTTAATTCTGCCGCCAATAAAAGATACGTTGTTGTTTGTCTATAACATCCCATACCCGGCAATTTCGAATCATTTCTTTTCTTACTTTTGTCCAAGCCTCTGCCCATGCCATCTTCACGTACCGTAGAAAATGCCAAGGCTATTTGTTCCATAACCCAAGAATGCTCGTAATATCCTAGAAGCACCAGATTTCTTAACAGCAATATTTTGGCACACTTAGTACTACGATTCATATTATTTCTCATTCTTTCAAGGTATTCATCTATAAGAACATCTTCACGTGTCAAGCCAATTTCTGCAAGTGCACAAAAAGCATTTATATCTTCCCATTTATTATTTGTTTTGAATTTATCCATGATTAAACTTACTGTATCAGAAGCCAACAAACCTTTATAAGCCTTTATGACTTCATAGGCATCGCTTTTCATACACAAAAGCTCTTTCAGTGCACGATATTTCACCTCTTGAGTTTCATCTTCAAGAATCCACTTTATAATACTATTCAAAACCATGACCTCCATCAAAACATGGAAATGACTACATCATTTTATTTCCCAATATCCATCATAAGCATATCCTGTCTTGCCTATCAGCAAATGGTCTGATTTTGTAAAACCCGCTTTCTGGACAGCTTTTATTCTTTCAACTGCGTATACCGGAGCTTTTGTCAAAACACCTTTGCAACCCAACATTTCTTCCAGACTGGGGGTAATAAGTCTGAAAATATCGTATAGCAGCTCTTCTTGTTCGTAATCACTCCTTACATCAACACGCAAAATTCCCATATTGTTAAATGCATCATCTGAAACTCTTACACATAGCTCGATCGTACCAATAACACTAGCAAAAAGCTTATCTACAATCGACATTCTGACAAACCAACCATTTTCATATGACATATGCCAGAATCTGATAGCATCTGCCATTCTTTCCTTCGTGAAATAGTAGAAATTATCCCCATCACAATTGTCACTGTTAAAATATGGCAGTGCATATTTATCGCTATACACTTTTAACAAATCGTCACAATCAGAATTCTGAAACAATCTAATTATAAACTTTCTACTTTCTAAAACCGGGCATGTTTCATATATATTCATTCTATGCATCTCCATCAATATTTCGTAAAATCATTATCACTTCAAAGATTATAGGCCCAGCGCATTCTTTGCAAACTTTATGCGCCGATCATGATCATTGCCAACCGTTACCAGACTGCGGAATATTCCGGTTCCTGCACCTCACCTGTAATAACTCCCATCACAAAAAAATCAACTATGATTCTTCTCTGCTCTGATGACGATTGCCCAAACAGATTCTCAACAGCAAATGATCCGTAGCAGTTTATTCCAACCAGATATTTTTGATCATGAAAGAATTTGAGTGATCATTCCGTTCCGTCTCCCGGCATCTTCTCAAACACCACCTTCTGTTCTTTCAAAGATATCTTTACAACCTTATAGCCGTAAGCCGTCAATTCTTTTTTATACGTCAGAAAAGAATGATCTATCGGAACATCTGCTATCTTTTCAATTTCTGCAAAAGTAAGATTGAATTTTTCAGTCCCATTGTTCTGTATCCAATTCCACAGTGGTTCATATTTGCTCATGACACCTCTTTCCTCTATCTTTCATTTCAAAATTTTAGCCCCGTTCCTTTGCTTCTGCCTTCACAATAGCATAGATGAAATCACAGGCGTCCGGAGTAACACTCATCAGGAATGCCGAACTGCGACACTTTTTATACTCATTGCAATCCATCTGATATATATATCCACCCGGGCAAGCCGGTGAACAATCTTGCCCATTCAGCTTTTTGCAGTCGCCGGCCTTCAAGAGCTCTACCTTTGTCGTTTTAGGTACAGTTTCCAGAATGCTTTCATAATTCAGTATTCCAGCTGCATACAGTCTGATTTTGATCCCGCTCTTTCTGCAAACATAATTCATCAGTACTTTTTTCCCTTTTGAATAAGAGACGACCGGACCGCTTTTGGCTTCTTTTATATCTAACTGAAAACCGTCAGCAGTAAGTTCCTGATTAATTCTTATAACCGTCTCCTGAATCGCTTCCGGCAGATTATTTAAAAAATTCTGAAATGTCATAACCATGTTTCCCTATCTATATTTATGCCATGTACAGATCAAATCTGCATTATTCTATTCACACTCTCTACTATTATCTCCGGTTCCATCAAATGGATATAATGGGTGCTTTTCTTGGCCTGGATCCATATTGCTCTTTTCGAATAAGCTAAATATCCTTTCATAATCTCCTGCCATAATTGTTCAATCCTAACAGCAAAAAGACGACTGTTTCTGCCAAATTCCATATTTTCCTTAATCGTTTCCTCTGATGAATGCGTTACAAGAATAATCGGAATATCCGGATAGTTATCCATTGATACCATATTTTTTAAAGCTGCATCATCGTGTGCCAACCTATATTCTTCCTTGCATGTATGCAGATGCGTAAGATTTACAAATGAATTCAGGATATCCTCTTTTTGCTTCTCAGAAAAATTAGCATAATAAAAAGGAGGTCCTTCACGCATTATTTTCTTTACAAGACCTTTCAATCCAAGTCTGATAAGCCTTTCTAATATTATAAAATTTTTACTCTTATCTGCTCCGGATCTTTTTAACTCCCTGGCAGTTAATTCCTTCTTAAACCTGTTATCCTCCTTAGATAATGGATCCAGGAGAATAAGGCCCTTTACTACCTCCGGATAGATACCACAGAATTCACTGGCATACAGTCCACCCTGTGAATGACCTATTATCACTAATTTTTCATCATGTGGGATCTCATCCAGGAGGTTCATTAATTCTTTAGCAATATTCGAGGGCGTTCTTTCTTTATCGCTTTTGTCACTGTGATTAATTCCGGCCCTTTCATAAACAAGCACACCATGATTCTTTCCGAGCTCTTCTGCAATCGATTCCCATTCAGCTATACATGCCCCAAGTCCCATTTCTATTACAATGTCTACAGTCTTGTTTCCAAGGATCTTATAGTTATCCATTCGATTCCTCCTTATAACAGTCATACAAGTTTTGTGCCCATGCAAGAAGTGCAACACAAACCTTTTCCTGCCGTTCTATAACAGTTCCTCCAACCAACGGAATATCAGAATGTTCTTTCATGGCAGAATTATAATATTGCCTAGATTCTTCTATCCCGTATATTATATTTTTGATAAGCACCAATGCCGCAGGCTTATCAACCTTATTTAGATTACAGTTAACTGCGTTAAAATCCAGCAGTATTTTCGGAGCATGTAAAGACTGTTCTGTCATAAGGGCTTTCATATATTTCCTCCCCTTATCTGTAATATGACAAACATTCTTTGTAGCATGCCGTTCTTCGGCCAACTCGTCACCGCCTATATACCCTTGTTCCTTAAGTCTAAGAACTTTCTTGTAGATCGCTAGAATGCTGATCCTTGTCCACTCCGATAAGTTATGCTCTTCGACATCTTTCTGAATATCGTATGCTCTTCAAGGCCATTTTGCCACGCATCCTAAGACTATGAGATCGATACTAGACATATAACAATCTACCTTTTAGTATAAATTACAACATTATACTTTATCGCAAAAATCAGGGATCTTTTTTCCAGGTCTTTACCCATCTAGTTTTCCAGCATACGTCAGTTCATCAATAACGATTTTGATAACTTTTTCATTTGAATAGTTCATAGTAGTAGTTGCTATGACTGTACAAATTCCATGAACAAGCAGACTGACTCTCTCAAATATACTTTCAACTCTCTCCGAATCGATTTTATATTTATCGATCAATTCTTTCATGATAAGCTGATTCGTCTGATACTTTTCTCTTTCTTCCAGGAATGTTTTTTCACTTCGGAAATCTGAAAGATAGATTAGTTTATAGAGATTCTTATGATCTCTTGCCATATCTGCCAGGACTGTTACCGCTAGTTCAACCAGAGAGCAGCCTTCCCTGTTTTTAAGTCTGTCAGCTATACTTTGCTCCAATTTATCGCAGGCATGGTTAAATACTTCCTCTTTGAGTTCATCCATATTCGGAAAACGGCTGAATACAGGCTGTGTAGAACATCCAAGTTTTTTTGCAATTGCCCTGCAGTTAACCTGGTCTATTCCTTCTTCATCTGCAATACAGTATCCGGCTTCAATAATCATTTCTTTGCTTGTTGTAATTCTTGGTGGCATAATGGGTCCTCCTATCTAAGCATTGTTTTTTTGATTATCATTCTGAGCATTTTGCTTGGTAAAATTTTGCTGAGAATGACAATCTCCGTTGACTTTCCCACAACATATTGCATTTTTCTCTTTCGCGACTCAGTTACTTTATATATTTTCCTGGCAACTTCCGCCGGATCAGAACCATTATTTCCGCCATCAATCAAATATCCTGCTACTTTGTCCGACAGCTCTTCATATTCTGAAAGTTTTTCATTTTTTGAATAATTCATCGATCTTGTATAGAAATCCGTTTTAATTACTCCCGGCTCGACAAGAACAACATCAATTCCAAAATCTTCCACCTCATACAAAAGTGACTGTGAAAATCCTTCTACACCCCATTTCGCCGCATGATAAATACTCTGAAGAGGGACTGTTGTTCTACCGGCAACAGATGACATATTAACAATAAGGCCACTTCTTTTTGCTCTCATATAAGGAAGGACTGCTTTTGTTGTAAAAATCAATCCCAGGAGGTTGGTCTCAATCTGTCTCCTGATTTCTTCCTCCGTGATTGCCTCTGCTACGCCAATGGAATAATACCCAGCATTGTTAATCAGCACATCAATCTGTCCGAATTTGCATATTGCTTCTTTGACTGCATCTTGAATACTGTCAGCATCTGTTACATCCATTTTAGTAATCAGCACATTGCTATGTTTTAAAGCAGCTGGTGCATTTTGCGGGTTTCGCATTGTTGCCACAACATTCCAGCCGTTCTCCATAAAAATCCTGGCACATTCATATCCAATCCCGGTTGAGGAACCCGTAATAAATACTGTTTGCATTATGCTGTTCCTTTTTATGCTATATACAGCAACTGTTATATATCATCTGCAATATATATCGTAAAATATCTTTTGTCAACACATTTAATAAGTGATAAAAAAAAGGTGTTTGTTTTGACATGCAAAAAATTATTTTATGGAATTTCTAGTTGTCACAATATCATCGATTTCACGCATTTCGCGTTTTTTCTCAGCAGCAACAAATTCTTCTTTCTGCTGCTCCTTTAGATTCTCAAGGGAATCTGTTTTTTGCATAGCTTTCTGCAAAGCATTCCGCTTCTCATCCGTAACCAGCTTAAGCTGAGCCAATTCGTTCATAAGCAGTTCCGACCGATTTCGAACAAAAGCATAAAACTGATTTGCATTGGCTATGTCTGCAAAATTTACTGAACCTTTCATAGCAGAGGAGACCTGAACTTTTTGCTGAGCAAGCCTGTCAAGCTGATCCTGAACTTCTTTTTCTTCTGCAAGAGCTTTTCCTAATTCTATTTCTGCCTGCTGCTGCTGAAACCTGCGGATATCCAGAATATTTTCAAGCTCAAATACAAATTTTTTCATCAGTTTTCAAGTTATCAATCTTTTTGATTAGGATTTTCAAGATAATCTTTTTCCGGAAGTTCTATTCCAGAAAGAGCTGAGAGTTTATTCAACGTATCGTCCATTGTACAATGATCTTCTTCTTCCTGCTTAAGAAAATCTTCTATTTCTTCATATTTATCAATTGCCTCATCAATAGACTTTGAACTACCCTTTACATAAATTCCAGCATTTATCATCTGTGCATTGTTTTGATACACAGCCATAAGTTCGCGGATCTTTCCCGCAGCCCTCTGAGTAGATTTGCCTGTAACACGCTTACTAAGACGACTTATAGAAGCAAGAACATCTATTGCCGGATAATGATAACTGGCTGCAAGTTTACGACTAAGAACTATATGACCATCAAGAACACCTCGTACAGTATCAGCAATAGGCTCATTCATATCATCGCCATCTACTAAAACTGCATAAAATGCCGTGATAGTCCCCTTTGCATTAGTTCCAGTACGCTCAAGGAGTTTAGGAATTGCATCAAAAACACTTGGAGTGTATCCGTTCTGTGCCGGAGGCTCCCCATTTGAAAGACTTATCTCGCGCTGCGCCTTTGCAAAGCGGGTAACATTATCCATCATAAGCATTACGTCTTTTCCCTGATCGCGGAAATATTCAGCAACTGCGGTACAAACCTGAGCGGCACGCATACGACATATAGAAGGTTCGTCTCCTTTTGCGACAACCACAACGCTACGCTTCATTCCTTCTTCACCAAGATCGCGGTTAATAAAATCAAGAACTTCGCGACCTCGCTCCCCAATCAGTCCAATTACGTTTATCTCCGCATCGGTATTACGGGCCACCATACTAAGAAGAGTGGACTTACCGACACCAGAACCAGCAAAAATTCCAATGCGCTGTCCTTTACCGATAGTAAGCAAAGAATCAATTGCCCGTACACCAGTTGTAATCCGCCTGTTAATTTCCATTTTTGTCATTGCATCAGGCGCCGGTGCAACTGCCGGATAATATGCTTCCGGCACAATTTCACCAAGCCCATCGCAAGGTCTGCCGGTGGCATCTATAGTACGCCCTAAAAGATTCATTCCTACAGGCACTTGAAGGCACTTTCCAGACCCAATAACTTCACAACCAATCTCTATGCCGGCGGTATCAGCATAAGCGGTAAGTTTTACAATCTTATCATTAAGTCCTACTACTTCAGCAAGAATTGAACGCTCTTTACCAAGCCTGATTGTACAAATTTCGCCGATCTGAGCTATAGGTCCTTTGCTTAAAATTTCAAGACCATTTACAGCTGTAACGTAACCAACATACATGATCGGTTCAGCAGATTCTATCTGATCAAAATATTTTGAGAATTCAAAATCATCTTTTAAAATTTCTTCATTTTCCAAAGAATCTGTTTCAATTGTTCCAAAATCAAAAGCCATATCCCACCCCAGCCTTTTTTAACAAAGTCCGAAAACTGAACAATTTCCAATGAACGAATAAAAAATTACTCAACGGTTCCTGGAACTTTAGTTATACTTTTTACAGGAGAAACCTCAAGAATCTTATTTTCCAATTCTCCAAGCTGACTTGAAATGCGCGCATCAATTGCACCAAAATCAGTTTCAACGATACACCCGCCCTTATCAACCGTAGAATCTTCCATGACAGTGATTCCTTCAACATTTTCAATGCGCTTTACAAATTCACCGGCATTTGCAGATGTAAGCTTAAGATCTTCAACATTAACACGAAGAATTACGCTGCCTCGGGCACGGACTTTTTTTAATGCCGCAAGTACATTGCTCATGATAGTAGTCTTCTGGGTTTCAGAAATTACCTTAACAACTTTCCTTGAAATCAGGATAACAAGCTCTACAATCTGCTGTTCCGTTTCTTTAAGAATTTCTTCACGGCGAACCATTATAGATTCAATAATCTTATGCAGTCTCTGAATAAGACGTTCAACTTCCTCAGCACCCTGCTTATACCCTTCGTCATGACCTTCCGCATAACCAGTTTCAGAAGCCGCAGATTTCAACTTAGCTTCTTCCTCCCGGGCCTCCTGCACAATCTGAGCAGCTTCAGCCCGTGCTTTTTCAAGTATACTGGCAGCTTCCCGTTCTGCATCAGCTTTTAAATCCTGCGCCTGATCTGTCTGTCTTTTTACTTCTTCAAAAGCGGCTTCTTCAGCCTTTTTTACTATTTCATCCGCAGATTTTTGAGCTTCCTCCAACATGTGCTGCTTTTCAATTTCCCATCCCTGCTTGAATGCTTCAGCTTCTTTCCTAAGATCATCGGCAGTAGGTCCGTCATATACTTCTTCTTCTACTTCTTCAACAACCGGCGGCGGAGCATAATCATGGATCAACGGTAAAGAGAATTTTTTTTCTGCGTCCTTCGTTTTTATTTCATTTGGTCTGAATACCTGCTTTGCCATCTAAAACTCCAATCTTCAAAAACAACAGAAACTACTGAACAAGTTCGTCTTCACCGGAACGGGCAATAACGATTTCACCAGAATCTTCAAGACGTCGGATTGTAGATACAATCTTCTGCTGAGCTTCTTCAACGTCCTTCAAGCGGACAGGTCCCATGAATTCCATATCTTCCTTAAGCATACTTGCCGCACGCTTAGACATATTGCGGAAAATCTTGTCCTGTACTTCTGTATCAACAGACTTGAGGGCTTTTGAAAGTTCCTGTGTATCGACTTCGCGAAGTACCTTCTGAATAGCGCGGTCGTCCAGCATAACGATATCTTCGAATACGAACATTCGCTTTTTGATTTCTTCTGCCAAATCCGGATCTTCTTCTTCCAGGGATTCGATAATAGCCTTTTCGGAAGAACGGTCTACAAGGTTCAAGATTTCAACGATAGATTCAACACCACCGGCAGCAGTGTAGTCTTCACTAGAAAGTGTAGAAAGCTTCTTTTCAAGAACGCGTTCAACTTCGCGCAAAACGTCAGGTGAAGTACGGTCCATTGTTGCAAGACGCTTAGAAACTTCCGGCTGCATTTCTTCAGGAAGATTCTGCAAAATAACGGCAGCTTTTCCAGGTTCAAGATAAGCCAAAATCAAAGCGATTGTCTGTGGATATTCCTGCTGAATGAAGTTCAAAAGATGGGCAGGATCCGTACGGCGGATAAAGTCGAACGGACGAACCTGAAGGCTTGAAGTCAAGCGGTTAATAATATCGATTGCCTTTTGACTTCCTAAAGACTTTTCCAAAAGTTCACGTGCATAATCAATACCACCGGTTGTAATAAAGTTCTGCGCGTTCATCATTTCCTGGAATTCTTCAAGAACGGCATCCTTATATTCAGCATCTACGGTTTCAAGACGTGCAATTTCAAAAGTAAGAGTTTCAACTTCATCTTCACGAAGATGCTTCATTACTTCAGAAGATACATCCGAACCCAAGGAAACAAGGAAGATTGCAGCTTTCTGACGGCCAGTGAGGCTTTTGTAGTCTTTTCTGTCTTTTTTACCGCTTCCCGCAGGCTTTAAGCTACCTGGTTTCGGAATCGGTTTAGGATTTGACTTTGGGATATCATCTGACATTTTCTACTCCTCCATAAGCCATGTACGTATAAGCATTGCAACATCTTCAGGATGCTCTTTTGCCATATTGATTGCATTTTCCTGAAGTTCTGCACGGCGGCTTTCTTCGACAGACATAGTAACAGTCTGAGCCTCGTCCTTTGCTTCCCACAGAGCCTGTTCGCGGGCAAGCTGCTGCTGACGCAAAAGTTCTTCTTCGCGTGCCCTGCGGCGACGCTCCATTTCCTTGCTGATAATTCTGAAAAGAATAAAACCTATAAGAACGACGGCAACTGCAATAAGGCTTAACAGAATCGTTTTCTTTGTCTGCTGAGCCTTAAAATAAGCATTATCAAATTCTTCAAATTCTGCTGTCCGGTCAACCTGAATGTTCGTAACAACAACCATGTCTCCGCGAACCTTATCATAGTTTATGGCAGATTCTACAAGCCTCTTGTATTCTGTTAGCTCCTCTGCAGGTACGGCAGTATAAGTTCGCTTCAATCCGCCTGTTTCTTCATCAACAATGTAACCGTGAGTCTTCGGATCCTTAAGCAATGTCCATTTTCCGTCCACGTTAACAGAAACAGAACGGCGTCCTATCTGAGGAGAAATCTCTTTCTTCACGATCTCCGTATTAATCACATTATTCTGAGTAACACCCGTTTCAACAGATTTTCCAATTACATTTGACATGTCACTGTAAACAGGGGGAGTCTGACCTTCCACCCCAGCCGGTCCTTCCGGATTATAACCGGTTCCCTGCCATTCCTTTGTTACAGTCTGCTGACTTAATGGAAGTGTATCAACAATTTCCGAGTCATCGTACGGAGTGTCAGGGTTATCAACCTTTCTAACTATTGGAGAGTAAATCGTAGCTTCGGAAGATTCCTTAGACATGTCCATATCAAGGTTTACAACCAAATCACCAATACGGCGCTCATTTGCAAGGGTCTGAAGATGCTTAAGAATTGCAGCCTTAAGCTTTGCTTCTTCCTGATGACGGATTTTCTGTTCTTTTTCAATATTTGTAAGGCGCGTAGAATCTTCCATGCCTTCAAAATCATTAAGAACCGCTCCGGTCGTATCAGAAATCGTAAGATTTTCTGCAGTAAGTCCTTCTACCATTGTCAAAACAAGACGCTGAAGGTTCTTCTGTCTTTTTTTATTTGTATCAAGATCGCTGCCGTTTCTCAATTTTAGGATAATAGAGGCTGAAACAGGCTTCTGATCTGCAGTAAACAGTTTTGTCTCAGGAAGATTTATAGTTACGTTTGCAGAAGCAATATCATCCAAAGCTTCAAGCTGCTGCTGAACTTTTGCAGTAATAGCATTCTTCAGCTTTACATTCTGCTCCATGTCTGTAGTAGACCATGTGCGGTTATAAAAATCGGCAAACGGATCCCATCTTGAAGGTGTAAGTCCTTCCGAAATGAGAATAGAACGCATTTTTCTTGCCGTTTTTTCATCAAGAACAGAAATATAACCGGCATCATCCGTAAAAGCCTGAATATTTTCTTCGGAAAGACGATCCAGAATCTGATCCCTTGTAGACTCATTGGTAACAGGCGCATTAAAAAGACGTACCGTGGCAGGTGCCGAAGAAACCCTGGCAGCAACAACAACAGCAATGATAACGGCAGCAACAACTGCCAAAAGAATAACTTTTTTTACGACCGAAGCTGATTTCCAAAATTCCTTAAGCTTTCCAGTCATTTTATTAAGCCATTCGTTCATCTGACCCCTCCCGTGAACGAATATTTAAAATTACACTATATTATACCATATAATGAAATTTCTGAAAAGAGAAAACAAATTCTGATTTTATTTTTTTAAGCGTATAAAAAAGCTACCTCAAATAAAATAATCCGCGGTAAAGTCACCTCGGATTTTCATCATATTTTAAGAATTACCGAGTAGTAGTAATTTCACTCCAACCCTGAACGAGCCTGTCAATAACCGACTGAGCAAGATTAAGAGACATACGAGCCTTTGACATAGCAATCGTTACGTCATGGAGATCTACAGAATCAGGATCAGTAATTACCTGCTGCTGTAAATTTGAAACGTCAACTTGCTGCTGATTCATAGTTTGAAAAGCCTGAAGAAGATAGTCTTCAAAAGAACGGCGGGTTCTTTCCACACCGTTTTCTGCAGCATTCGGGATACTGTTTAAAGGAGCACCAGCAATATCAGAGAGCTTAGAAACTCCTGTATGAGCCGCTTCCGTTCTATTCATCTGCAATGTATTAATTTCTGGAATCTGCATTTTTCCACCCCTGCAACAGAACACAAAAAAAAGAAAAAACTTACTTAATCTATGCTCTGCACTTCCTCAGTTCATTATAAGACTACCTGTTGCCGATTTCAAGAGCCGCACTGAACATACTTTTTGCTCCCTCAACCACTGTCGAATTCGCTTCGTATGCACGGCTTGCAGAAATAAGATCTACCATTTCGTTTACAATGTTTACATTAGGATATTCAACGTAACCTTTTCTCGGTCCAGACTGAATTGCATCAGGATGATCAGGCATGTACACAAATTTTCCTTCAGAATCATCGCGAACTATTTCGCGCACCTTTACGCCTTTTCCCGGCCCATTATCCAAGTCAGAAGGTGTAAACGGGGATCTGAATTGAGGATGATTCGCAGAAACCGGTTCAAATACTACGCGGGAACGTTTGAATGCGCCACCTTCCTGAGTTCTAGTTGTAGACGCGTTTGCTATATTATTTGAAATCACATCCGTTCTGAGGCGTTCAGCACTCATTCCAGTTGCAGCTATATTAATCGATGTAAAAAGACCCATTTTCTATTCCTCCGTGCTATTTCTTCATTACTGTATTAAGCTGACTGAATTCAAAACTAGTAAGCTGTGTAAGAAGCCTGTACTGCATCTGAATCTGAAGAATATTGTTTGCTTCTGTTTCTGCATCAACATTGTTACCGTTTGCTTTTGCAGTTGTCGCATAATCAAGAACGCGGCGAGGCTCTACATTTCGGTAATCGTAAGGTTCGTTAAGAGAAATATGACGGCTATCCGTACGTGTGAGCTGGAATCCGTTTTTTGCTTTTTCCTCTGATTCAAAAGCGCGTTTTAGTTCGCTTTCAAAATTAACTGTTGAACGCTTAAAGTTAGGGACTTCGCTGTTTGCAAGGTTATTTGCACTTACCTGATAGCGGAGGCTCGTTGCATCCATTGCACGCTGTAAAAGGTCTATTGACCGTGTAAAAGTATTCATATTGACATCCTTACTTAGAATGTCGGTAAATGAATAAATTAATTTAGTAAAAACATAGGGCTCAGAAAAAAAAATAGTGTTGATGCAGTCATGAGAGACCCCTGAGCTGATCGAAGGGTTTGCCGGAATGACCATTTATACAGTAGAAATGCGGCGGTACACTTCGTGCTCTTACGAGTAAACAAGCTTTGTTGTTGAGCCAGTCGAAACGCAGCCACTGCATTTTGCGTATTAAAACTTTCTCCGTACATAGGCAAATATAAAAAAAAGCCCCGGACGTCCGAAGCTTTTAAGAAAATAAACTTTATTACTAAAGGATATATCTAGACATATCCTGGCTCTGAACGATATCTCCCAGACGTTCATTCACGTAAGAAGCATCAATTTTTATTGTTTCGCCGCAATGTTCATCTGCAGAAAAGTTTATTTCATCCAAAACTTTTTCCATGATTGTATGAAGACGGCGCGCACCGATATTTTCTGACTTAGCATTTACGCTTTCTGCAAGCTCACTCATGCAGTCAACGGCATCTTCTGTAAACTCAAGGGAAACGTTTTCTGTACTTAACAGCGAAGTATACTGCATTATAAGACTGTTCTTAGGCTCTTTAAGGATTCGCTTAAAATCTTCCTTGGAAAGGCTCTCAAGCTCAACACGCAACGGGAAACGTCCCTGAAGTTCTGGAATAAGATCACTTGGAGCAGCAACACTGAATGCACCGGCCGCAATAAACAGAATGTGAGTTGTATTGATCACACCGAATTTTGTATTTACGTTGCTTCCCTCTACAATCGGAAGAATGTCCCGCTGAACGCCCTCACGGCTTACGCTCTGTCCCTGAGCTTCTCCATGAACTGCAATCTTATCGATTTCATCGATAAAGATAATTCCGCTGTTTTCTACGCGGTTTCTTGCAACATCAGCAACCTTATCGGTATCTACCATGCTGTCCAAAGTTTCCTGAGTAAGAATCTTTCTTGCCTCACGGACAGTTACAGAACGACGCTTATGACGTCCACCCTGCAAAAGCCCTGCAAGATTCTGCATGCTGCTCTGAAGGTCATCTATACTTCCGCCTGCAATTATTTCCATATTAGGCATTCCCTGATTTCTGGAAACCGTTACCTCAACTTCCCTGTCTTCAAGCTTACCGTCGCGGAGCATCTGACGAAATTTCTCGCGTGTAGAAGACATACCCTGCGAAGATTCCTCCGACGAAGCTGAATCATCACCAAGAATTATAACGTCTCCGCTACCTGCAGCAGCACCTAATGTATCTGCAACATCATCAAGATCAGGATCTTTTTTCTGCTTACCAGAACCAGGTAAAAGCAGATCAAGAAGTTTTTCTTCTACAACAGAAACCGATTTTTCCTTGAGCTCTTCTTCCATTTCTGCCTTAACGTCCTTGTAGCCTACTGCCATAAGATCGCGGATCATGGATTCAACATCACGGCCTACATAACCAACTTCGGTGTATTTTGTTGCTTCTACCTTTAAAAATGGCGCATTGCAGAGTTTTGCAAGCCTGCGCGCAATTTCTGTCTTTCCGCACCCCGTCGGTCCGATCATAAGAATATTTTTTGGAGCAACTTCATCCCTTATATTTTCCGGCAGCTTAAGCCTACGGACTCTGTTTCGAAGCGCAACAGCAACTGCACGCTTTGCTTTTTCCTGACCGACAATATACTGGTCCAATTTTTCTACAATCTGCTTTGGGGTCAAATCAATTCTGTTTTCCATAAATTATATTTCCTCAACCGTGATGTGATTATTTGTGTAAATACAGATATCTCCGGCAATCTTAAGCGATTTTTCGGCAATTTCACGAGCGCTCAAATCTGATGAATCAAGATAAGCCAGAGCAGCCGCATACGCGTAATTTCCGCCCGAACCGATTGCAAGAACATCATTTTCCGGTTCAATTACATTACCGTCTCCACTGATCAAAAGAATCCTGTCTTTATCTGCAACAAGAAGCAGCGCTTCCAGTTTCTGAAGCATTTTTTCGGTGCGCCATAATTTTGCAAGTTCAACAGCAGCCCTTGTAAGATCTCCGTTGAATTCCTTTACCTTGGTTTCAAAACGATCAAAAAGAGTAAAAGCATCTGCAACAGAACCAGCAAATCCTGTTATGATTTTTCCGTCATAAATCTTACGAACCTTGCGCGCATTCCCCTTCATTACAGTATTTCCAGCCGTAACCTGACCGTCACCAGCCATCGCAACGTGGCCGTTTCTTTTTACCGCAACAACTGTCGTACTGCGAATTTTTTCTGCCATAATATTTCCTTCAAGTAGTATTTTTCCCGTTCCGCTATTTTGAATGCGGATGAGCCTTATTATATATATCTATCAACTTTTCAGTTGTTATATGCGTATACCGCTGAGTTGTAGAAATGCTTGAATGTCCCAGCATTTCCTGAACTGCACGGACATCTGCGCCGTTTCCAAGCATTGCCGTTGCAAACGTATGACGGAGTGCATGAGGCGAAACATGATGATTCAGACCTTCTGCCCCGGAATAGCGTGACAGTATATAACGAACACCGCCAGTCGAAAGAGGACCGCCTTTTTGATTCACAAAAACGTGCAGAGAAGAATCATTTATTCCGTCTTCTGAAAAACGTTTTTTTCTATCCGCAAAATAAGCTTCGAGAGCCTGACGTGCCTGAATTTCAAAAAAAACCTTACGATCCTTGCCGCCCTTTCCCCTGACAATAGCAAATGAATTTCCATTTTGAAGATCACTTATCTTCAATGAAACAACTTCGCTTACCCGGCAGCCTGTTGAATATAGCACCTCAAAAAGAGCTTTGTCACGGGTTTCCCATAAAAGTTCGTTTGTAACTGGCAGCGTACAGAGCCTGTCTATTTCCGGAGCCGTAAGAAAACGCGGAATATGAACCGGAATCCTTACAGTCTTAAGCTCAAGAGCCGGATTTGACTCAAGATAACCGAACTTTCTGCAGTAGGCAAAAAATGTCCTTGTTGCCGCAATAAAGCGGTTTACCGTAGCATTTGACTTTTTTTCATCGCTCAACTTTCCCACACAGAAGCGCAAGTCTTCTGTAGTGACATTCTTAAGAGGCGCATCTTTTCCGAGCACATCAAGAAGATGCATAAGGTCATTTCTGTACGCAATTACGGAATTCTCACTCAACGAGCGAACTGATTCCAAGTACAAAAGGAACTCCTCAACTACGTCACCAACAAGAGCCTGCGCCATAATACGAAAACCTATTCTTCATCATTACCAGCAGGAAGAACCGGTTCTTCATCTGCAGAGTGCAAGTAATCACAATCCGGATTTATACATGATTTGTATGTGCCATTTTTCTTATCAAATTTTTCAACAAGGAACCAGCCGCACTTTGGACAGGTTGCATCAATCGGCTTAAAATGACTGATAAAGTTACAAGAAGGATAGTTAGTACATCCGTAGAACTCTTTACCTCTTCCTTTGGTTTTTCGTGCAACAATTTCTCCGTTACAGCCCGGTACAGGACACTTTGCAAGAGGAATTGATTTTGTATTGTGACATTCCGGGAAGCCAGAACATGCAAGAAAATAGCCAAAACGACCAAGTTTCTTCACCATCGGCTTTCCGCATTTTTCGCAGATTTTGTCAGTAGGTTCATCAAGGCTTCCCTTTACACTCTGAACCGATTCCATGACTTCATCGACACGCTTTCTGAACGGTTCAAAGAAATCTGCAATCATTCCGTTCCATACAAGCTCATCCTGCTCAACCTTATCAAGGTTATTTTCCACCTCTGCAGTAAAGTGTTCATTGATTACATCAGGAAATGATTCCACAAGGATCTTACAGATCATTCTTCCAAGAAGAGTAGGAACAAGCTGCTTGTTCGAGCGTGTTACATAGTAGCGGTCAAGCAGAACCGAGATGATAGGTGCATATGTTGAAGGACGACCGATTCCCTTTTCCTCAAGAGTGCGGACAATAGAAGCATCTGTATAGCGGGCAGGTCCCTGTGTAAAATGCTGTTCAGGATAGAATTTTTCTGACTTAATTGTTTCACCTGTTTTAAGCGACGGCAGGTTTCCTGTTTTTTCCTCTTTTGAAGAAAGAAGCTTTATTACGCTGTAAAAACCTTTCTCTGTAATCTTTGAAGCACTCACACGGAACATTGCATCACCGGCAGTAATTTCTGCAGATGTAGTAGTAGTTTTCGCATTGTTCATCTGACTTGAAACAAAACGTTCCCAAATGATTGTATAAAGCCTTAACTGATCACGGGAAAGATATTCCTTCACAGAGTCAGGTGTATATTCTGTATATGTAGGACGGATACCTTCATGTGCATCCTGAGCACCCTTTCCGACCGCATACTGAATAGGTTCCGGAGGAAGTTCATCAGGATAATTCTTAAGAAGCCATGCATGAACATCATCAAGAGCAGTCTGAGAAATACGTACAGAGTCTGTTCGCATATAAGTAATAAGACCCACACGGCTGGACCCCATATTTATTCCTTCATAAAGCTGCTGTGCAATCTGCATTGTCTTTCTTGAAGTAAAACCAAGGCGGTTTGCAGCAGCCTGCTGAAGCTTAGAGGTTGTAAACGGCGGCTTCGGGCGGACAGATTTCTCTGTCTGCTTAATGTTTGTAACGACACATTCTGAATTACGAATTTCTTCGATTATATCCTGAACCATTTTTTCTGATTTTAGTTCAGGTGTTTCATTCTTATATTTTACAAGCTGAGCAGTAAATTTTGTCTTTCCTTTTGAAAAATCTGCATCGAGAGTCCAGTATTCTTCTGGAATAAAATTTTCAACTTCCTGCTCACGTTCACAGATCAGGCGAAGCGCCACTGACTGTACACGTCCAGCACTAAGTCCGTTTTTTACCTTTGCCCACAACAAAGGACTAAGATTATAACCTACAAGACGGTCCAATACACGGCGTGCCTTCTGCGCATTTACACGGCTTTCTACAATTTCTCCAGGATGCTGTACAGCTTCCTTAATTGCAACAGGAGTGATTTCATTGAACACAATCCGGCTTATCTGGGCCTCGGTTTTATCCTGAAGAGCATTGCGCAGATGCCATGCAATAGCTTCTCCTTCACGGTCATTATCGGATGCCAGCAGAACTCGCTCTGATTTTTTTGCGTCTTTCTGCAATTCTTTAAGAAGTTTTGCCCTTCCGCGGACAGTAATGTATTCAGGCTGGAAATTATTTTCAACATCAATTGCCAGACGGCTTTTTGGAAGATCGATCAAATGTCCCATAGAAGCCTTTACGACATATCCCGGCCCAAGATATTTTTCAATTGTATGAGCTTTTGCCGGAGACTCTACTATTACAAGAGTCTGTGCTGTCTTTGATTTTTCTTTCTTTGATGCAGTCTTTTTTTCAGACATATAACCACCCTTATATCTAGAACAATTCTAGCTGTTCTGTTTTTACACTGCGAATTCCCGGCATTTCTGTCAGACATTTACAGTAATCAGCATAATTATCAATCACCGGAGCACCAGCTTCTAGATAGCACTCAGGAGTATTTTCAAGCTTTGCTTTTGAAACCTCACCTCTTGAAAAACGAAATTTCAAATTCGCATCAAAATGTTTTCTGATACACTCATATTCAGTACCAAAAGCGACATGATGGAACATCACATCCCGATTGTATTCAAGGGCAAACTGTGCCGTTATAAGAGCGCCACTTCCAGCAGGAGCCTGTATTACAACGGTCGCAGGCGACAGTGCTGCAATTATCCTGTTTCTGTGCACAAAACGCCAGTTTTCAGCAGGCGTCCCCGGAGCATACTCACTTACAATACAGCCACCAGATTCCAGAATCTGCTCTGCAAGCCGCACGTTAGAACGCGGCGTCACAGATTCACATCCGCAAGGCAAAACAGCAACAGTTTTTCCAGCGCACAGCTTATTATTAACAAGCGAATCATAATATGCGCTGACCGCTCCATAATGAGCCGCACTGTCCACTCCATATGCAAGCCCAGAAACCACAGAACACCCGTCTAAAGCCGCGCTCATTGCAAAATCAATAGCAGCAGACTTTCCTTCTGAAGAAACCCTCCTAGTTCCAACCACTGAAACCGTTCTCCCAGAAAGACCGAGAAGATTTCCCCTATAGAAAAGCATGAACGGTGCATCAGGCACTTCCCTCAGTAAAGCAGGATAATCTGCATCAGAATAAAGCACATAGGCTATTCTTTTTGCACGAAGCAACCTAAGTTCATTTTCTGCATATCGCAGATTTTCCTTACCGTTCCATTTTATTCGGGAAAGATTTCTCCCACAGAAAGAAATCATATCCTCTAAAGACATTAATGCAAGGGCATTAAAACTGTCAAGTTTTTTTAACAGCTTAATCTTTTCATTCAAGGTTAAAAAGGAAATTCTTTGAACGGACATAAGAAGAAGTTCATCTTTTGACTTACATTCCATAAGAAGCGTCCAAAACAACCTTTTTATTAGCCTCTGCATCTGCCTTCTTTTCTGCAGATTTTGTCGTCGCTATAATCTTATCATAAAGTGCCACTGCTTTGTCAAATTCATAATTTGAATAATAAGCACGGGCAAGCACAAACATACCGTCTATACTTCTAGTTTCTATGTCAAGATAGCGTTCAAGATATGGAATCGCCTTGCTGCTTTCATCAAGTTCAAAAACATAAAGTATTCCTAAACCGTACAGAGCCGTTGTAAGTCTGTCATCAATCTGTATTGCACGAAGATAAGAATTTTCTGCAAGTTCAAGGTACCTCTGCTTTTTTCCGACAGTACCCTGTGCTTCAAAATCCAATGCCGCATGACTCATATATCCAGCACAGACACCAACATAATAATACAAATTCGCATTATCAGGATAGAATTCCAGAGCTTTTTCGAAACATTTAAGAGCTTCCCCGTACATTTTTTTGTCGATGTAGCGTGTGCCTAAAATTTTGTACCAAAGTCCGATTTTTGCATTCTTACGCTGAAGTTCAACAGCCTCTGCGTCATACTTATTTATTGCATCTTTTATTTCTTCAATAGTAACAGGATTTCCAGAAGATTCCTGCATATGCTTTATTCGTTTTGCCAGAATCTGCTTACTGTTAAGCGAACAACCGGAAAAGATCAGAACAGCAGCAAAAATACCACTCAAAACAGATTTTACTTTCATACCAACTCCTTTTTCAGCTTACATTTAAAAAATAAGTTTATAAAGATGTTATTTAAATATACACAGATTTTTGTAGAAATAAAATTTTTTTTTTTGAAAAACAGAAAATAATTTTTTTGAACAGAAATTTAAAAGCTAATTCAAATCCGCATGCCCAGGGAAAAACTCCCTGTGACAGGATTCCAGCTGCTTGTCCTCAACATGAGTATAAATCGTTGTTGTAGACAGGTCAGCATGACCAAGAAGCTCCTGTACTGAACGTAAATCAGCCCCTCCTGCAAGAAGATGAGTTGCAAAACTATGTCTGAGAGTATGAACCTTAGCCTGAACGCCGCTAAGGCTTTCAAGCTCCTGAAAACGTTTCCATACGCCTTTACGCGAGATCGGCTCTCCTTTATAGTTTAAAAAGACTTCGGAAACTATCTTATTTTTTGCAAGTTTCGGACGAATTTCATTAATATAGACCTCAAGCTTTGTCTTAGCAGTATCACCGAAAGGTACAATCCTGTCTTTATCTCCTTTTCCCCGAACAAGGATTATTTTTTCATCAAAATGAACGTTTTCCATAAGAAGCCCGCAGGCCTCGCTTATTCTTAAACCGCAGGAATATATCAGCTCAAAAAGTGCGTCATCTCGCTTTCCAAGTTCTGTAGAAGTATCTATTGATTGCAGCAGACGCTCAATCTGATCCAAAGACAAAACTTTAGGAAGATTTCTGCCAAGCTTAGGTCTCTCAAGAAGAAGAGGATAATTTTCTGCCCACATTCCACGGCGCACCATATATGAACCAAAAGAACGCAGCGACGATATATCTTTTGACAAAGTCACCGCTGCCATATCCTGTGTTTTACGCCATGTGAGATAATATATTAAATTTTGAACAGTCACATCAGCCAGCTTTATGCGTTGACTTGAGCACCAGTGAAGAAAAATTTCTATGCAGAAGCGATAGGTCTCCGCAGTTTTCTTTGACAGCCGTTCAACCATAAGAAGATCTGTGTAAAATCCTGTCAAAAATGACTGAAGTTTTTTCTCAATTTTATTTTCTGTTGAAGTTGATTCCATTTCTGTGTTTCTTGCGCAAAGCAGCAGGAACATTTATATCATTAAGATCAACAGAAGCTGCAGGCACTCCGACCTTTCGGAAAGAAGCTGCATACGAGGCAGGAGATTCCTCTTCCTGCTCAGCAGTATCCTCAACATTATCAAAAAGCCCTGGAGTATCACTTTCAAAATCAGAAGTTTTTCCGCTTAAAAGAGCATCAAAATCCTGACTTGAAATAGTATTTGTATCAGCAGGTCTTTTTTCAACTACAGGTTCCGCAACGACTTCTTCTTCCTGATGTACGCCCATGCCGTTAAAACCAGTTGCAATAACAGTAACGCTTATGCTGTCGCCCATTGATTCATCAACAACGATACCTGGCTTTAAGTCATAATCCTTGCTTGCAGAAGCACATACGATTCCTGAAATTTCCTCAAGCTCATTAAGCCTGAAATCACTGTTTGCACAGACGTTAATAAGAAAATGCTTGGCACCATCAATATTTGTATCTTCAAGAAGAGGATTATTAATTGCCATTGTAGCGGCATCAACAGCCCTGTTTTCACCGGAAGCAACACCAATACCAAAAATTGCAGTCCCCTGCCCTTTCATTGCTGCTCTTACATCAGCAAAATCAATATTAGGTGTACCATATTTTGTAATAATTGTAGACATCCCTTCAATGCTCTGACGTAAAAGGTCATCAGCAGCTCGGTACTGTTCTACAAACGAAAGACTTTCACCAAACACTTCGCAAATCTTCCTGTTTGGAATTACGATTACAGAGTCAACTGCTTCCTGAAGCTTTTTTAATCCTTCAAGGGCAAGATCCATACGTCTTTTTCCTTCCCATGCAAATGGAGTAGTAACAATACCAACTGTAAGAGCCCCAAGATCCTTTGCAATGCGGGCAACCACAGGGGCCGAACCAGTACCTGTTCCTCCCCCCATTCCAGCCGTTACAAAGACCATGTTTGCACCCTTTAGTATATTCGTAATTGCCTCTTTATCTTCTTCCGCTGCTTTTTCACCAATAGAAGGATCTCCGCCACAACCAAGTCCCTGTGTTATTTTCTGTCCGATTGCAATTCTGTTTTGCGCGATAGATTTGTTCAGAGCCTGAAGATCTGTATTAAGGGCAATGAATTCAACATTCTGAATATTTGCCTCAATCATACGGTTTACTGCATTAGATCCACCACCACCGCATCCTACAACTTTTATAACTGTAGGGCTTACCACATTAAGATCCGTTCCCTGTGAATTAACCACTTCAAATTCCATTATCTTCCTCCCGACCCCTCGATCCTAGAACAATGATTTTAACATTTTTAAGAACTTATTTTCAACGTGCTCGCCCACTTTTGAATTTCGCGAATTTTTTTTTGCTTTCTTTGGCTGACGAACCACGGTATCTTTACATGCACGAACAAGACCGATTACGGTAGCCCAATCAGGTCCTTCATAATCTTCTTCGATTCCACCCATTTTTTCAGGATAACCGATTCTTACATTATCAGTGTCAAAGCTGTCCTGAACGCATTCAACAATGCCATCCATTTTAGCTCCGCCCCCAGTAAGAATTATATTACCAGAAATAGACGTAAGCGTTGTCTTTTCTATGATTTTATCTTTTACCATTTCAAAAATTTCTTCAACACGAGGAGCTATAATTTCACAAATTTCGCCCTGAGAAATTTCCCTTGGATGCTGACCGCCGACACCATTCACAATAACCGTACGTCTTGGATCAACATTATCCATATAGCAGCATCCGGCCTCAACTTTTATACGTTCCGCTTCAGCAACAGGGATTCCAAGCATAAGTGCAATATCGTTAGTAACAAGATTCCCACCCACGGGAATTGATGCAGTACATACCGGAGCTCCATGAAGCAGCACAAGAATATCAGTGGTTCCAGCACCCATATCAACGATAATCGAGCCAAGTTCCATTTCGTCTTCATTTGCAACAGCATGAACATCTGCAAGCGTCTTAAGCATAACTCCGTCCATATTGTAACCTGCACGGTTTATGCACGACCTCATATTCTGAATAGTAGTTTTTGATGCTGTAATAATATGCACAGCAGCCTCAAGACAAACACCAAGTCTGTGCATAGGATCTTTTATTCCTGATATATGGTCAACTATATATTCCTGCGTAATAACATGGAGCATTTCACGGTCCAGAGACATCTGAACAGCCGTTGCGGATTCCTTTACGCGGTTTATATCATCCTCAGAAATCTCACGCTGAGCCTTTCCCTTTGAAGAAACTGCAACCTTACCAGTTGCATTCATTCCTTCAATCTGATCTCCACCGACAATTGTAAAGCAGGAATGAACCTCCACACCTGCATTCTGCTCCGCATTTTCGATTGCGTTGCGAATTGCATTGGATGCAGCCTCTATATTAACGATATTGCCGTTACGAAGGCCTATCGATTTTTCACAGGCTGTTCCGGCAATCTTAAGAGTGCCATCCTCATCAAACTCTGCTATTGCAACACGAATCCAACTTGTTCCGATATCAAGACCAACAATCATCTTTTCCTACCCGGGCTAACGCTTTCTGTAAGACACAGAGCCGTAACGCAGATCAATTTCTGCAACATCCGGTTCAATTCTGTTCACTACATCAAGTGCTACCATCATATATTTTAAAGCATCTTCATTTAATGTTCGGTCAGTAAGCACTTTTATTTTAGACCCAGATGGTATTAAAACCAGCTCATAATTGCCATATTCTTTCTGAATTACGCAAATTTCACTTACAGCAGCAAGATACTTTTGTCCATTTTGCTGAATAGTTGCAATCTGATCAATAAGAGAGCGGAACTTTGCAGGAATCCTCATTCCTTCTGTCATGTGTTCAACCGGGAGCCCCGAAACAATCGGCACCGAATTCAAATCAATTGATCCTAACGATCTTTCAGGGAATAAAACACCGTTGCGGTCAATCTGAACAGCAACACTCCTTCCGTTTTGATTCAGAAAAGTCATAGCAACAGGGACGCGTTCTACAACAGATACATAAATTCTATTCGGAAACACTTTCCTTACCGAAACCGAATCTATTCCGCTCACACTTGCAAGTATCGAAGCCGCTGCATTTTCATCAAAGTCATACCAATTATGCGCATTCATAGGTCTTAGCAGGTCAACAAGTTCCCTTGCAGTATAATTCCCTTGACCTGAAACATAAACTTGAGGTGCGCCAAGACTTGGACGAATAAACTTATAAAAACAGAATTCAAAGAAAACACAGCAAATAAGTATCATAAAAACAACTTTTATTGCGTGAACAGTTTTATCTTCCTCTTTTTCAGATGCTGTTTTTTTAGAATTGTCCGTTTGTGGCATTCTAAACACATCCTCATCTTCATAGTCTTCAAATCTTATGCTAAAATCACTCATAAACCTTAACTCCGTCTATACTTTCAATCTCAACAAAATCATTCTCAAATGAATTATAGTCTTCTTCCGTATCACAGCGCGATGCATTCACAACAAAACCGCACATACACAAAGAAATAATTATGGAACTTCCACCCAGACTAAAGAAAGGGAGTGGAATTCCAGTAGAAGGCAGCGCACCGCAAACAACCGCACAGTTTATAAGCGATTGCAGTGCAATAATGACCACAAAGCCAAAGGATGCAAAGGCCGCAAAACGGTTTTTACATGACACTGCTATTTTTACTCCACGCCAAATAAAAAATCCTAAGAGAGTAAAGTAGCAGATTACTCCACCAAGTCCCATTGCTTCCGCCCAACTTGCAAAAATATAATCGGCCTGAACTTCCGGGATTCTGTTGCTCTGAACCAGCTTTGAACCTATACCTGCACCCCAAAAACCACCTGCGCTTATAGCCCTTTTTGCTGCCATACTCTGATAATTACCAGAATCCAAACGTTCATGAGGATTAAGGAATGAAATAATTCGCTCAATTCTATACTCTTCAGAAAGAAGGAAATAGGCAAATCCCAGAAGAGCAATTATTCCGACAAACCAGATCCAACGGATCTTCATTCCGCAGCACCAAAAGAAAAAACAACAGAAAGTAAAAAGAAACGCAGATGTGGAAAAGTCTTTCTGCACAAGAACCATACCGATCAAAAAAAGCATCATTCCAACAGCCTTTGCAACATTTCTGTCCTCTATAACAGAAATTGCAGCCTGCTTGTCAAAATAATTTGCGAGATAAAGTATCACCGTGAACTTAACCACTTCAGAAGATTGCAGCGTAAAATTAAACGGCATTTTTATCCAGCGACGGGCACCATTTTTTTCTACCGAAAGCCCAGGAATAAAAGTCATTATACAAAAAACAACTGTAACAAGCGTAAGCATCGGAAGGATGCGCCTTATTGTAGAAACAGGAAGAAAGGCAAGGACAAAAAAACCTACAAGCCCCACTACTGCACATACAGCCTGACGTCTTATAAAATAAAAAGAATCATCAAATATCCTTGCAGCATAACTCTGAGAACAAAAATACAATGTAAACAAACCAAAACCAAGAAGAAGGATCACTGCAACAGAAAAACCAATATCGCTTTTTCTGTATTGATCTACGGGTCTGTCAGCAAAAAAACTATAACTACCCATTCTGATTTTCCTCTTCACTGATTATAGGTATGATTCTTTCCAATGCTATTCCATGACTTGCCTTAAGAAGAACCATATCTCCTTCTTTCGCAAAATTCAGAACACTTTCAGCAGCTTCCTTCATGGCATTTTCGTCACGGCCAGGGATATACTTTGAATTTACAAATCCAACTTTTACAGCAGCTTCGTAACCGCGTTTCATTTCCTCGCCGATCAAAATCAAAAGCCCAGGTTTTGCCTTTACAGCCTTTTCTGCAACTTTAGCATGTTCCTTTGCAGAATCTTTGCCCAGTTCAAGCATATCACCTAGAACAAGAATTTTTTCATTTATACCTTCAAGAGAGCTACAAAAATCAAGAACATTCATCATTGATTCAGGGTTTGCATTGTAACAATCCTTTATAAGAGTAACATTAACACCAGTTTTGAGCCTTATCTTTCTTGTTTCCATTCGCCCGTCAACCGGCTCAAATTCTTCAAGTCCAGCTTTAATCTGACTTGCAGAGATTCCTAGAAGTCTGCCGATTGCACAAGCTCCGAGAGCATTCCTATAATTATAAATTCCCGGATTTTTAAGATATACGACTTCTCCCTCAATCTTAAAAATAGTTCCTTCCAAACCGCAGTCTTTTACAAAATGCACACAGCTTTCAGAGGCCGGAACACTATTCCCATAATAAGTTATCTTTCCTTGCACACCTTTGCCTAAAAATTCTGCAAAGTCATCTTCTGCAGGAATAAAAGCAACGCCGTCCTCTGGAATATAATCAAAAATTTTACGTTTTTCTGCCGCAATATTTTCACGGCTTCCAAGAATTCCAATATGCGCAGAGCCAATGTTTGTAATCAGCGCATACTTAGGCTTAAGAACCGCAGAAATTTCGCCAATTTCATCAACACGGTTCATTCCCATTTCAAACACGCCTACCTCATGTTCCTTTCTGATGTTAAATACTGAAAGAGGAAGACCTGTTTCAGAGTTAAAATTTCCCTGAGTGTATACAACAGTATATTTCTGCTTCAGTACAGAGACAACCATTTCTTTTGTAGTAGTTTTTCCACTTGAACCAGTAATGCCGATTTTTACAAGTGACGGAAATTTTTCAACATAAGCTCCGGCCGCCTGCTGCAGAGCACGAAGGGTATCCGGCACTACAACAATACAGAGATTCATATTTCTTTCGGAAAGAGACTCATATTTTTCCGAATTCTTATCATATTCAGATCTATTTATAAAAATAACGGAAGCACCTTTTTCAACAGCAGAATCAACATATTTATGCCCGTCCTGCGCAAGTCCTACAAGCGGTACAAACAATGAATTTTCAGAAACATTCCTGCTGTCTGTTACTACAGATGAAAAACCGAAATAATTTTTCTTTGACTCTCCACCGATAATAAAACTTTCTTTTACTCCAGAAAGGATTTCTTCCGTAGTCATTAAACTCTCAAATTCTTTCATTTCTTCGCTCCGTTCATCTCTACTCTGACAATATCTTCAGTTTCTGCCTTGTGCATTCCCAGTTCATCTGTTGCAATCCTTTCAATCCGATCTGTACTGGAAAGCAGACTTATATCGCTTATCAATTTTTTATTCTGTTCAATCAAGCGTTCCTGTTTTTTTTCAAGCTCATTTATTTCCCTGGACAGATCAGCATACCGTTTCGTCTGTATTCCATAAGTAATCAGAAGAAGCGGAATCAGAGCAGCAAGCACAAACGTAATTACCTTTACGAGTTTTTCCCTGGCATTCAGCTTCATCAGAATCCCTCCACTCCAAGAAGATGATGTTCAGTTGCATTACGCAGCTTTCTCACAACGCGAAGTTTTGCACTTCTGCTCGGAGAATTAGCCCTTACTTCTTCTTCCGTAGGACCAACGGGTTTTCTTGTGAGTATTTCCGCACAGGGCTTTCCACCACAGCGACATACAGCAACCTCCGGCGGGCATACACACTCCCGTCCTAAATTACGGAAATAATTCTTGACAATTCTGTCTTCCAGCGAATGAAACGTTATTACCCCCATTTTTCCGCCTGCATTCAAATTATTAAACGCATTATGAATAGCTTCAGGAATATGACGAAGTTCGCTGTTTACGGCAATCCTTAAAGCCTGAAAAGTTCTTGTTGCAGGATGAATAGGTCCGTAACGGTAATTTCCCGGGACAGAATCAAAAATAATATCAGCAAGAGCTTTGGATGATTCAATTTTTCCTCCGCGCCTTGCCTCTACTATTCCATGTGCGATCCGTCGGCTAAGTTTTTCTTCGCCATACAAATAAATCAAATTTGCAAGCTCTTCCTCTCTCATACCGTTTACAATATCACCTGCCGATTCACTCTCGGAAGCAGGATCAAGACGCATGTCCAACGGTTCATCATAGCGGAAAGAAAAACCACGACCGGAACGTTCATAATGAAAAACCGAAATTCCCAGATCAAAAAGAATAAGATCTGGTTTCGGGTATTCAGCCGGATAATTCTTATGAAAATCATTAAACCAGCCGTTATAAAAATGCATTCTGTCTCCAAAAGGAGCCAGTCTCTCTCTGGCACGTGCCTGAATTACAGAATCTGCATCAATACCTATTATAGAAAGTGATGGAAAAGTTGATAAGAAAGCATTTGAATGTCCGCCTTCGCCGAGTGTACAGTCTACCATTACGGCATTCTTTTCAAACGGTTCGCCCACAGGACTAAGCCATTTTAAACACGGTTCGAGCAATACAGGAGTATGAACGATCTCCACTTTTTCCACCTTTTTTTAGAAGCTGATGGATTTTAATTCCTCACTGGCTTCCAACAGATTATCTTCATTTGAAGTCAAATAAGTTTCATAAGATTGATTATCCCAGATTTCAACGTATTTACCGTTTCCTAGAATAGTACAATCCTTAGAAAGCCCCGCATAAGACCTCAAGGTTTGTGGAATAGAAAGACGACCGGATTTATCAAATTCGATTTCCTGAGCAGGTGCAATAAAACTTCGCATAATAAGTCTGTTTTTTGCACTGAAAGGAGATGCGTTCTCCATGATTTTCGAAGAAAGTTCCTCCCATTCTTCAGGAGTAAAAAGCCACAGACAGCGGTCTACTATTGCCTGCGTAACAATGAGTACGTTACTCGTAATTCCGGTACGAAGCTTAGAAGGAATCATAATCCTCCCCTTTTCGTCCAGAGTGCTATTGTACTCACCTGTAAGCAAATTCAATCCACTACCTACCACAATTTACCACTTTTTCCCACTTATCTATCATTTTAATTAAAAATTTCGTAAAGTCAATGAACAAATTTGCCGAAACTAAAAAAGTTTGATTTTTTTTTATATTTTAGCTGTATACATGTATAGCAACATTTTGTAAGGCAGAAATATGATAAACACTTACAACGAAAGCTCTCTTCACAGAACCCTGAAAAACCTTTACAGTGACCAGCAACCTTCAAGACAAGAAGTTGAACTAGACGGACACATATACGACATACTTACATCCAGCGGAAAAGTAATAGAAATTCAAACCCAGAACATAAGCAGACTTACAGAAAAAATAAAAGACGCATTGGAAAAAGGTCACGAATGTAAAATCGTACACCCTATCGTAATTCAAAAAGAAATCCTACTTCAGGACAAATACGGAATAGAAATTTCTCGCCGAAAAAGTCCTAAAAAAGATTCCATCTACGACGTATTCAGAGAATTAACTGGAATCTACCCGCTGCTTTCAGACAAAAAACTCAGCATTGAAATTCTTTTTATAAAAATGATAGAAATCCGTACGCAGACAGAAACCCCTGTACAATCAGAAAATAAAAAAAGGCGATTCAAAAAAAATTGGATAAAAAAAGATAAAATATTGAAGGAAATCTTAGACTCAAAAATATTTTCCAGCGCAAAAAGCTATGCAGAACTACTTCCAAAAAAACTTCCGGCAGAATTCACTGTAAAAGACATAGAAAAATTATTAAAAGAAAATGAAAACCTGCCCAAAAGTGCGGCACAGAACGCCTCTGTAATGGTATGGGTTTTATCAAGGATGAAAATTATATTATACACCGGAAAAAAAGGCAGAATGAAAATATACAGATTGGCAGAAGAACTAGTACAGCCGGAACAATACGGTTATTTTTCATAAAAAAAAGCTGTCCGAGATCCAGAAGACCTTATGGACAGCTTTTATTACACAGACTTCAAACTACCAGTTATCAGCCATATCATCTTCATCATGATTTTCCATATCATAAAGATCGGTTACACAACGAAGGTCATCAAAGTATACATAGTAAGTACCGCGGGCAAGCATCGGATTACAGTCAACACGGAAGCCGATGATGCGAACACCAGGACGATCTCCATAATATGCACTATGTTGAACGATTCCGTGCTCTCCATCCGGGCTAGGAGGAACTACAGCTGTAAGTTTTTTCCATCCGCTGAATCCAAGATTACCCATATAAAGCTCATAGCTTCGTCCAAAATAATCTTCGATAAGAACATAAAGGTCATGCCCCTGGTTACGTCCGCAGACCCACATAGAAATAGTCTTTGTAATACCTTCGATTGCAATAGGTCTCTGAGCAGTGATATAGAATGAGTTTACACCACGCTTAAAAAACTGAACCTTAACACCAAGAACCTGAGTGTCTGCATTTTCATCAGCATTTTCACCCTTCACAGGCTCTTTCATTGCAGGCGCACCTTCAAAATTGCGACCAGAAATTACACCGTAATCTGGAGACATATGAACGAACCATGCCCCTTCGCGTTCAAATTTATCAAGAGAGATTTCACGAAGAGCCTGCATAGCAGAATCGTTTCCTACAACCTCTGGATTCGGATCTTCAACAATACTGTTCTGTGCAAATGCTGCACAAGCAACCATTGCTACAAGAGCAGTCAAAAGAAACTTTTTCATTAGTTAGCCTCCGAAGAAGAATCTGATTTAGAAGAAGAACCAGACTGAGCATCATCAAAACTCTGATCCTTGAGTTCGTAACCATCAAAAATAAACGACAACGAGTTAGACATAAACTTCAAGTTATCAATATAGAATGTAAAGTCATCAACATATTCTGCTGCATCACTTCTGATACGGAATCCAACAAGCGAAAGATTTCTTGGACCAGAGCGAAGACGAGAATGCTGAGCAACCCAGCCAGGAATCTTAACGATTATATTTCGCCAACCATTAAAACGGAGATTACCGGCAGGAAGTACATGAACGCGACCCTCTGAATCACGGATCATCACATCGAGGTAATACAGATAGTTTGCACCCCATACCCAGAAATCAAGATGATCTACAGTTCCTACGAACGGAATCTCAAACACCTTTCCATCACGCATAGGAATGATTTCTGCCCAGTTATCGCCCTTGCGGTTATAAGCAAGCTGAAGACCAAAAACTTTAGCCTCTGTATCACCCTTCTGGAACGGTTTAAGGGAATTAGGAATTCCGTTGAATGTTCCGAACTTTGGATATCCTTCTGCAACAAAACGGCTGGTATTTACAGTCCATTCCCAATTTAATGATTCCCCATCATGAAAGTAATTCTGGTTGCCAACAGCATCAAAATTATCGATCAAGAATGTCTCCTGACTTTTTGAACTTGGCTGACTAAACGCAGGGATACAAAGCACAAAAAGCAGAGAAAGATTTACAAAGACTTTTAAGCCCTTTTTCATGTAAAACTCCTTCAACATATTTCATTCCGATTTTCAGAGAAAATCTCATTCTTTTTTTTCGGAAAAAATATCAATTTACTTTACAATTTCTAACTTCATTCAAAATTTTAAATCTCATCTGAACAAGCCACTTACAATTATATTTACACTGTTCTTCTTTGTCAAATTGTTTGTCCGTTCAACCTTGAATAAAAATGATGTTTAACTTACTATAAGGTATAATTGAAATATCCAAGGAGTATTCAATGTTTAGTTACAAAGACATTGGTCTTGTTAATACAAAAGACCTCTTTAAAAAAGCTATGGCTGGTCACTACGCAATCCCAGCATTCAACTTCAACAACATGGAACAGATGCAGGCTATCATCCAGGCTTGTGTTGAAGCAAAATCACCTGTAATTCTTCAGGTTTCAAAGGGAGCTCGTGCTTACGCTGACAAGTTCATCCTCCGCAACATGGCTCGCGGTGCCGTTGAATACGCACACGAACTCGGATGCGATATCCCTATCGTTCTTCACCTTGACCACGGTCCGAACTTTGAAGTAGCAAAAGACTGTATCGACAACGGATTCTCATCTGTTATGATCGACGGTTCTGCTCTTCCATACGATGAAAACGTAAAACTTACAAAGCAGGTTGTTGAATACGCTCATGCACACGACGTTACAGTAGAAGCTGAACTTGGTGTTCTTGGCGGTGTAGAAGATGACGTTGCTGCAGAAGAATCAAAATACACAAAACCAGAAGAAGTAGTAGACTTCACATCTAAGACTGGATGTGACTCACTTGCTATCTCTATCGGTACTTCACACGGACGCTGTAAGTTCACTCCAGCTCAGTGTACACGCACAGCAGACGGTATCCTTGTTCCACCTCCGTTGGCATTCAATGTTCTTGAAGCTATCGAAAAGGAACTTCCAGGATTCCCAATCGTACTCCACGGATCTTCTTCAGTTCCAGTAGAATACGTAAAAATCATCGAACAGTTCGGCGGAAAAATCCCTGACTCAGTAGGTATCCCAGAAGATCAGCTTAAGAAAGCAAGCCAGATGGCTGTATGTAAGATCAACATCGACTCTGATGGACGTCTTGCTATGACTGCTGCTATCCGCAAATTCTTTGCTGAACACCCAGACAAGTTCGACCCACGCGAATACCTCGGACCAGCTCGTGAAGAACTCAAAAAGATGTACATGCACAAATGTACAGACGTTCTCCTTTCTGCAGGTCACGCATTGGACAAATAGTTCAGATTTTCTGATCGCATAAAAAAAGAGTTCCGCAAGGAACTCTTTTTTTTACACTTCTCAAATTTTTTTTTACAAATTCCAAATCCGTATTAAAATGGAAGAAAGCTATTAATTTCCCGAATACGGAGGAACCATGAATAAAACTCTGCATCTTTGGCACATTCTTCTTTACTTAATTCTTGCATTATCCCTTACGCCACTTTCCGCACAGGAAATTCAGTTTTCAGGAAACCTTTCCGCCCAGGCAGGGTGCGCCCTTCCATATACCGAAAACCGAGGCAGCTTTCTTATGGGAAATACAATATTTGAAGGAACCATGAAATCATATCTTGGAGACAGCATGGCCTATGTAAACGGCTCCTTCATTTACGACGCTATCGGCTCCCTTTCAACAAACGGAACAGAAGCCCTTATAAGCGACGGAGGAAATTTCGCCCTCAAATTAAAAGAAGCATACATCGATTACAACGGCGGCTGGTGGGCATTGCGTGCCGGAAGGCAGATTTCCGGCTGGGGAAAAGCCGACGGACTTCAGGTGGCAGACATTCTCTGCCCTCAGGATGCATCAGTTTTAATTGCAGCAGATTACAAGGAAAGCAGAATCGGGATCGACGCACTCCGTCTTTCGATCATCGGAAATTTTATTCAGTTCGATTCATACTGGATTCCGTTTTTTACTCCTTCAACCTTACCGCTTTCAGAAGGAAATCCTCTGAACCAGATTATTTTTCCTGCAGAATACGAAGAAATCACAGTAATCAACCCACAGGACATAGATGAATTTGATCTTCCCGAAAAAAGCATTGTTTCAAGCGAAGCCGCAGCTCGGTTCAGCGCATATTTTTCTACATTCGATTTTTCTTTGTACGCTTTTTACGGCTGGGACGACCTTCCTTTTGTTTCATATACTGCAATTAAAGACACTACTCCCGGTAAACTTAAAGAAATCCAGGTTTCCGGAAAATACGAACGATTTTTCATGGTAGGGGCAGATGCAGCAATTCCTGCAGGACCGGTTGTCTTCCGCCTTGAAAGCGCATTTTTTCCTTTAAGATACCAGCAGACAAGTGCAGAATATCAGATAAACTGTCAGCTGGATAGAATTCAGTCCGAAAACGCCAAGCGGTACAATCAGTTAACGGCACTTACAGGACTAGACTGGGATGCAGGGAACGGCTGGACATTAACGGCTCAGTACTGGGCAGATGCAGTTTTTGCCGATGAAACTGACATTTCAGAACTTGAGCGGGATATTTTCCAGCACCAAGCAACTTTAAGCGTAGAAAAAACACTTTTAAACGAAACTTTAAGTCTTTCCCTGGAAGACTGCCTGGACTTAATCGATTTTTCTTCTGCAACAGAACTTACTGCCTCCTACAGTCTTTCAGATTCAATAAACTTAAGCCTCATCGGAAATTTCTTTTTTGAAGGCCCAGGAGGAAAACAGGGAATGTATGGAAATTACTTTGACTTAAACTGCCTTACATTAAAGGCAAAAGTTTCATTTTAGAGGAGACAGAAATGAAAGTATCTTCAATAAACAGTTTTTTTGCAAAAATCGGACGGTTCCAGATAAAATACCGAATTCTAATTCTGATTGTTTTCCTGGCAGTCACAGCTTTCTGCTGCGTGGGACTAAAGGATTTTGCACTTAAAAACAGCGACGAAGGCTGGTACGGAAACAAGGACAAACTGAAAGTAAACAAAGACCTTTACGAATCCAACTTCGGAAACTCTTCCAGCGCATCAATTTTGCTGACAGCCGAGGATGTTTTCAGTGAGGAAATCCTTAATGTAATCGACCGGCTGGGTCAAAGAATGCTGACTGAAATTCCTTATGCCAATAAGCTCACTTCCCTCATTGAGCTTGAAATTCCTGTAGGCAACGAAGAAGGTTTTGAAATCGTAAAACCGTACGAATACGGCATACCGTCCGATAAAAAAGAGCTTGAACAAAAACGAGCCTTAATACTCCGGGGATCGGAAGAAACCAACGCCTGCAAAAATGTACTTGTAAGCGACGACGGAACGGAAACCTGGATTTCACTCTCTCTTTTGCCCTTTAAGAATTCCGATGAAGACGCTCTTGAAGTAGGATACAAATTAAATGACATTCTTGAAAGCGAAGAATTCAAGTCTGACGCCTACAAGCTTTACGGATGCGGCCAACCTTACTTTGATGTTCAGGAAGAAATTTACGAATATCCAGATTTTACGACTCGAATCGCCCTTTCCTTTGCGGTAATGATCCTTTTCCTTGCAGTTTTCATCCGTAGTGTACCAGGAGTCCTTATTCCAAGTGCCGCAACCGTAGGAGCCATTGCCAGCGTTCTTGGACTAATGTCTTATTTTGGAGAAAAAGCCGAATCTTCCCTTGTAACCCTTCCGATTCTTCTTGGAATTGCCCTTTCCGTAGGTTATTCAATTCACTTCATCAATATGTTCAAGCTGCACTTTAGAAAAACCGGAGATAGAAAGCTTTCAGCAGTAAAAACAGTTGAAGAATCAGGCTGGTCGGTATTTTTTACGGTTCTTACAACAACAGCTTCCCTCATAAGCTTTATTTTCGTCGACATGAAACCTCTTGCCTGGATGGGACGAACGGCCAGCCTCATTGTAATTGCGGTTTACATTTATGTAGCCGTCCTGATTCCAATCTGCCTCAGCTTTGGGAAAAATAAATCCCCTGAAAAACTAAATTCACAGTCAAATAAACTAAAAAGATTTTCAGATATCGACCTTAAATTCCAGAAATGGGCTGATACAGCGAAAAAACACCGCCGGCTTATTATAATTATTGCCGCAATTATCTTTGGAGCATGTGTTCCTTTCATTTTTAAAATCAGCGCCAGAGTCGATATAATCCAGATGACCGGACTAAATATGCCTCACATGAAAAAAATGGACGAACTTCTGTCAAAAAAACTTGGAAACCAGTACAGCTATTCTGTAATGATAAGCTACGACGATTACGAAGCCTTTAAAGATCCGGAACACATGAAGGCGTTGGAAGATTTTGAAAAGTTTCTAGGAACCCTCAGCCTCACAAAAAAATCCGGAAACAAAGCCCGGGTATCCAGCGTAACTGACATCCTTAAGGAAATGTACCGGGCATTTAATGAAGGTCAGGACGAATATTACATCCTACCTGAAGACGAATACATTCTGGCCCAGCTTATGGAACTTTCTTCCATCGATATGGCAAAAGATTTTGAAACCGTAATGGACAGCGATTTCAGAATTGCAAATATCGACGTTGATATGTCAAGTTTTGAAACTGAAGCGGCAGTTGAAGACATGGCAAAGATAAATCAGAAACTGAAAGAACTTTTCCCGGATGCAAACAGCTGCATAATCGGCGACATGATTGAATACGCTGAAATGTGCCGCCGTATGGTTCGCGGAGAATTAAAATCCTTCATGTTTTCCTTTATAATCGTTGCAATAATGCTTATCATTGCATTCTCAAGCGTCAGAACCGGCCTTATCGCCATGATTCCAAACCTTGCACCGGTAGTTCTTATCGGCGGCCTCATGGGACTTTTAAAATTTCAGCTGGATTTTGTCACCATGACCGTAATGCCGCTCATCCTTGGAATTGCCGTAGACGATACCATCCACCTTACCACACATTTAAAACTAGGACTTGAGCGCTACGGAAACTACAAACTTGCAATGGAAGCTTCCCTGAGGGAAATCGGGAAATCAATGTTCCTTACCACATTCATTTTATGCTCAATTTTTGCAGTTTATCTTTTCAGCCCGATTCGTTACCTTAAAGTAATAGGTATTCTATCCATAACAGGACTTGCAGGAGCCCTCATCGCAGACTATACGATTACACCTGCCCTGCTCTACATAATCAAACCTTTCGGGAAAGAATCTAACCCTGAAAATTCAGAAACAAATACAACGGAGGAATAAATATGAAAAAATCAATCTGTATTACAGCAGTTTTATTTGCCACAGCGGGACTTCTAGCAGCTCAGAGCGCAGAAGAAATTGCCAAAAAGGCCTATGATGTAAATCAGGAAAAAACTTCGAGTTCAATAATTTCCATTACGCTCATAGACAAGGCTGGAAAAACAAGAACCAGAGAACTGGCTTCCTACACAATGAAGGATGGCAGTACTGATAAATCGGTAATCGTTTTCCGGACGCCGAAAGATGTTCAGGGGGTAAGCTATCTTTCCTTCGACTATCCGGATAAAGCCGACGGAACTTCAACCGACAGTGACAGCTGGCTTTACCTTCCGTCAATGAAAAAAGTCCGCCGCATTTCAGGTTCAAACAGGGATGACGATTTTCAGGGAACGGACTTTACCTACGATGATTTGGGAAACCGCAGCCTGGGAAAAGACACCTTCGCCCTCCAGGGAGAAGAAAATGTAAACGGCAACGACTGCTGGATTCTTGAATACAAGGCAAAAGACCCGAAAGCAAAAATCAGCCGCCGGGTTATGTGGATTGGAAAAGCAAATTACATGTGCTACAAAGGGGAATACTACGACAGGCAGAACAATCTTCAGAAGACTTTGACAACGGAAAATACGGTTCAGGTCAGCGGTTACTGGACAACGTACAAAATGACCATGACAAATGTCCAGACAAACCACGTAACAAATTACGAAATAAAAGAAATCACTTACGACAAGAACGTGGATGCCAATTACTTTACGGTAAGCGCCCTTGAACGGGAAATCGTAAAATAATTATCTTAAGAGGTTGGCAACGGTATAATTTCTGTCACCGTCGCTAACCTCTCCTTTTTTGTCATCAGCTTTTAAAGGACTTTCTACATCTCCCTCAAAAAACTTTCCGCGAATAATTGAAATGCCCACAGGAAGTGCATATAGCAAAAGCGGAATTAAAACTAACAACGCCATCTTCATACTCCCGGAAACAGAATTTTCAGCCACAAAATATTGACAGCAGAAAATACCGCTGAACAGAACCAAAAAAATTATTACTTCCGCAATCAGCACGTTCCGGACTTTTCTGTTTAATTTTTTTTCATAATCTCATCATATGAATAAACACAATTTTTATTTCTTAAAATACTTTATTTTAAAATCCATCCACCGTCTTTTTTCTGGGCAAATTTAGTATAACCCTGACTTTCAAGCATTGCAAACTGTGGACCGGCTTTTTTTGCCTTGCGAATTACCCCTACAATATAGTCTTTGCGGAGTTTTTCTGCCTGCTGCATAACAAGAGAAAAAGGAATTTCGTCATCATAAAGGAGTGCACATTTTTCTTTCTGATCAGGGATTTTATATTTCTGTTCAAGGAGAATGGTACAGATCCGTTCAAAACCAATTGAAAATCCCACGGCAGGAATATTCTGACCAAGGAATTTACCAATCATATTGTCATAACGTCCGCCGCCCCCTACAGCACCGTTAAAGTCAGGGCAGGCAATTTCAAATACCATGCCAGTATAATATCCCTGTCCGCGAACAAGGTTCGGGCAGTACGTAATATTATACTTTCCGCCACTTACTTCACGTGCAGTATTAATAACATATCTAAGATCATCTGCAATTGCTGGATCAGAACAGCGTGCACTTACAGAATCAAGCGAAATTTCACCGGAAGAAATAAATTTTACCAGCTCTGCAATCGCATTCTCAGGGAACTGCTTTTCTTTAAGCTCAGTTTCAACTCCGGCAGCCTCAATCTTGTCAAGCTTATCGAATGTAATGCAGACCGAATCCAAAGTTTCTGGCGCAAATCCCATCGTTTCAAGCATATTTCTTAAAATGCGGCGATCATTTACATTGATTTTAAAATTGTTAAATCCGATTGCAAGCATAGCACGTGCAGTTACGTCAATAAGCTCTACCTCTGCATTACAGCTTGAATCACCAAGGATATCTATGTCACACTGAACGAATTCCCTTAAACGGCCTTTCTGTGGACGTTCCGCTCGGTAAACACGGTCTGTCTGAATAACCTTAAAAGGAAACTGAAGTTCATTACGATTTGCGGAATAAAAGCGTGAGAGCGGCAATGTAAGATCATAGCGGAGCCCCATATCAGAAAGATTTTTTTCGTTTGGTCCTGAAGCAAGAGCCTCATCAAGTTTTTCTCCGCGTTTTAAAACCTTAAACACAAGATTAAGATTGTCACCGCCATCTGACTTGTCTATATTTTCGGAATCCTCAAGAATCGGTGTAGAAATTCTTTCAAAACCAGAAGCCCTGTAAATCTCCAGAATTTTTCCCTGAATGTAGTCACGGATCCTCTGCTCTTCCGGCAGAATATCTTTCATCCCTTTCAATGCATTAACTTTCATATAACTAAAATTCCCGTAATTAAATCTGAATAAAGTATATTACACAAAAAAAAATCCTTTTACAATAAAACCAATATGATATAATCATCGTTATGGTACTTATTTTTGATATAGGAAACACAAACATAAAAGCTGCAATCGCAGATAATGATAAAATCATACGGACAAAACGATTCAAATCTGATCCTGAATTAGACGAAAGCTATTTTCTTAATGAAATACGGCTGTTCATTTCAGAAGAAGGGCTTTCAAAATGTGATATAAATGATGCCGCAATAAGCTCTGTAGTACCAGAACTTACAGGACTTGTAGAAAGGACAGCCGCCTCTATAATCGAAAAGAGACCTCTAAAAATAGACAGCTGTATATACAAAAAAATTCCAATAAAGGTTCCAGACAGCGCAGTCAACGAAATCGGAAGCGACCTTTTATGTGATGCAGCAGGAGCATGGAAAAAATATTCAAAGCCCTGCATCATACTGAACTTCGGAACTGCTTTGGCATTCACCGCCGTTACACAAGAAGCCCATATAGCAGGTATAGCAATTGCTCCCGGACTGGAAACTGCGCTGAAATCACTTGCAGGAAACACTGCCTTATTGAACGAAGTTCCTTTGGAAATTCCCGAATCTTCGCTTGGAACAGACACTAAAAAATCAATTCAGGCTGGAATCGTATTGGGATACAAAGGACTCGCAGAATCAATGATCAAAAGAATAAAAACTGACATGAACCGCGAATACAACATACCAGAAGACGACATAATCACAATAGCGACAGGAGGCCTGTTCCGTGTCATAAAACCAATAACAGACGGAATTGATTTTTATGATCCTGAAATAACCCTTTACGGAATACTGAAAATTCTGGAAGCTGTAAATTCCTGAAAAATCAAGAATACATTCATTTTTTATGTGGTATATTTTGAAGCAAAATAACGAATTTTATACATAAATTATTTACTCTTTTTTATAAAATCCAAAAACTGAACCCCTGCTCCGTTTTCAACGTCTTTTACAAGAATCGAACCAACTACATCATCTAGAAATTCAGGACTTATTCCGGGAGAAAGAATTTTTTCCGTTCTAAGAACTGCTACATCATTTGCAGAAACATATTCACCTGCTTTTATCGGCCTCATATAATGAAGAGAACGGTTCGTTCTTCCATAATTTGCTTCTTCTGCATGAGCCAGTTTCTTTATTCCGTCGCCAATAACAGCAAGCACCTTTTCCCTCCCATAAGATTCAGAAAGTTGATTAATTACTGCCTTTCTTCCCTCTGCAACTCCATAGCGGTTCATTACAGCCTCTGTCTGATGCACACAATGAACCATAAGAGCAAACTGTTCAGGTTCAAGAGCGACTGGATCATCCAGACCCTTGGTCTCACGACTAAGTGTAATATGCTTTTCGATTATTGAACCGCCACACATAATACTAAGGCTTGGTACTAAAACCGGATCAAGACTATGATCGCTAACTCCTGTCTCAATACCAAATATCGCCTTAAGAGAGGAATCAAGCGAGACGTTATATTCTTCCTCCGGCGCAGGATAGCTAGTAATACAATGCAAGAGTGAAACATCGTCTTTTCCAAGAATAGAAACAGCTTTTTCGATATCGCTGAGTTTTGACACCCCCGATGACAAAATTACAGGGATCAACGTTTTTCCCTGATTTATGAGATTCATCCTGTATTCTGCAAGCGCATTCAGCATAGGAAAATGATTCAGCTCCGGAGAAGCAATTTTTACAGCATCTGGATTAATCTCCAAAAGTTCCCGGAGCGATCTTAAACCAAAAGGACTGCATATAAACTTAACGCCTCTTTTGTGAGCGTAATCACACATTTTTTTATAAAATTCCGGCGCACATTCAAGTTGCCGAAAACGAGAATATAAAGAAATCTGTCCGCCGGGAAGATTTACAATACCAGTCAAAGGATGGAGAATTTCATCCGCATACACCCATTGAAATTTTACAGCGTCCGCACCTGAATCTACTGAAGCATCAATAAGAGAAAAAGCTTTTTTTTCATCACCTTCATGACTTGTTCCGATTTCTGCAATTATCAGACTCATAGGCTACTTCAGCAGGGCAGAAGCACTCTGCGCCCTAAGACGATTGGAATAAATATCTACAGCACTTGCCGGAAGCCATCCTGAAGAAAACATATACCATGATTCCTTATCTGAATTTACAGAAATTCCACTTACTTGAAGAATATCTCCGCAACGACAATGCCCGACAACTTCAGATTCCCACGAATGAAAATTGCGGAAAGCCGCATAAGGGTCAACAACAACAGCCCACTCTACATCCGGTGCCATAGCCAAGGGATAAGAATTATCAAAAATAATTGCCCTGTTCTTTGAACACCCCGAAAAGATGAAAAAAAACACAAATGCAATACAAAAAAAAACTCTATTCATACTTTTTTTCCAAAGCCTTCAAAACAGCCGGATAAATCTGAAGATCAGAATCAACAAAATTATCCTTAGGAATTTCTGCTGGATCAACCCAAGCATATTCTGTATGTTCAGTAAGAACATACGGACTTTTCATTCCATCATGCTCAAGTTCTACAAAATATGCGCTCAGCGTACACTTTTTTTCTTTATGAAAAAATACACAATCCGTTATTTTTTTACCAGGCACAGCTACAACAGAAAATTCTTCATACATTTCACGAATAATTGCCTGTTGTTCTGTTTCACCGGCATCAACTTTACCGCCAGGAAATTCCCATCTGCTCCCCATATCACCGACAGGATTTCTATGTGCAATTAGAATTTTACCATTTTTATAAATTATACATGCAATTGAATTACTCATTAGAAAAACAACACCCCCGGAAGAATAAAGTGAATTACCCCTACTACCATACACACAATCCCAAGATAGCGACGACAGTCAATTAACAAAAATTCAAACAGCTCAGGAAGCCTGAGTTCCGTATCTGAATTCTCAACATAATAATCAATAAGCAAAGCCGCACCTGCAGCAAACAAAACAACAGCAGGAACTAAGTCTCCGAACAAAAAAACACCGCCATAAGGAGAAATTAAAACAAGAAATGCAACGAGCACAGCTGCAATTCCAAATATCATCCTGAAACTCCCTGCAAAGAAAAATGAATCTGGTGCAAAGACATTTGCAAAAGAAGGTTCCTTTTCCTCAAGAAAAGAAATATCTTCCTCTGCAGAAAGGTCTTTTTGCGGTACAGTATTCGTCTTAAAAAACAAAATACACCCAGCCAATAAGTTCACAAAAACAGACAGAAAATAAAATTGAACCATATTTCTGCTCCATATATTTCATCGATGATCAACTCTTGCCGTAAATTTCTTGTGTTCAGAGCCAAAATGAACTTCTGCAACAACCGTCATTATATCATAATCAGGGAATCTTGTCCGTACAAAAAGCTCCGAGCCATCATAAATAACATCTTCTTCATAAACATTGCATGCAACCGAATCTGTATCAAGAGCCGTAATCAAAACGGTCATTTTTAACGGATCCGACAAACCTCCTGCAGATTTCTTTTTCCGTCCATTTAATTTAAAACTTGAATAAACCGTTCCTTCATAGGAAAAAGCATAAATTTCTGCGGTAGTTCCAGCCATAGAAAGTGCTGTACGTGCCGAAATAAAAGAATAAATCCAAACAAAAAGCATGAATATTACAATACCGGCAAACATAAAACGGTTGCCACGATTTGCAAACATTACTTTAAAAAGACCTTTTTTGCGGCAATCCAATTTGCCGGCATAATAGTCCTGAACTATTTTAGGAGCCCTAGCTATTCTTTCTTCCCGATTATAATAAAAATGAAGCGGCTCTTCTCCATCAGCAAACCCTTCGTTCAGATTCTTTAAGTCCATAGGCTATGACTTTAACACTGAATCAATAAGATTATCCGTTCTCCACCATACAACTTTTGCAGAATCTTTGTCACAGAGAAGAGCAGAAATAATACCTTCACTAGAAAGTGAAAGTGAATAATAAATCACATCCTTAAAATCTACAGCAAGATTTCTTTTTATTACATTCTGGGTCCCCGGCTGAATCATCTGAACATTAAATCCAGATTCAGTCGTTACAACAAAAAACATCCAGTTATTTTTAGTAATTCCCCAAAAATCATAAGGCATGTGATATACAAGCTTACTAAAATCTTCAGTCACAGAATCTTCATAAGAAGAAATATTTACAGATTCTCCAAAAACGCCAGTTTCTATATTCAATGGATAAACCAAAGTCTTTACATAATCAATTCCTGACTGAGTTTTTGATTCAATATCCGTATGAGAGAAATAATAATCAACTTTTATATAAAGCTGTCCTGCATAACAATCAGGAACTATATTTTCTATTGTAATATATAAATCATTCGGAGAAGCGGATACATTTACAGATTCCGGGGTAATCCTAGGTATGGAACTAAGCTTTACAGGAATCTGATAACGAAGGAATCCGTTTACACCAAACCAATATGCACAAAGACCATCGTTTGTACTACATACTACCACAAGCTCATTATTTTCAGTAGTATAGATGTTTTTTATATTCGGAAACGGAGTTCCACCTGGTCCCTGCTGACCGATATAGTCGATTACAGATCCATCACTAGAAAAACGCAATACTACCTGGCTGTACAAAAGATTTTCCTTTTCATCCTGTTCATTACGCTCTTTTGGAACGACACCAACTGCATACATGTATTTTCGTGAATCTACGGCAATCTTACCGTTCAAAAAAAATGGATAAGACACAGGCTTCCACATTGAAGTCTGCGCCCTATTTTTTAATCCTTCCCTATTCCCAGAATAAAAATCTTCACTGTAATACAAAGCAAGAAGGTCCCCATAAGAATTCAGGGAAAGGATTTTTCTGGTTTCTCCATTTACAACATAAAAGAAACCATCCCGCATAGCTATGGAAGTATTAATAGCCCCGGTTTTCGTTACATTAAAAATATTCAGCTGCTCCTCAAAATTTCCGTAATCCAAACTGAACAATTTTGTCTCAGATATCGAAAGAACCTTGTTCGACTTTACACAAGAGGATAACAGAATTGAGCATAGAACAAGACTAAGAGCAGCAAAGAATTTCATCATGCATTTCTACCACAGCACTGCTTGTATTTCTTTCCAGAACCACAAGGACAAGGATCATTGCGGCCAACTTTTGGCGAAGTTCTTCTTACAGTTACGTTTTCCCCCTGGGTTCTTTGCTGCATTGCACCAGAGGCAGCACGACGAGCCTGATCACCACTCATCTGAGAACCTGCCTGCCTCTGCACAGCCTGAGTTATATTTTCAGCTTCCGAGTGCTGGGCATTCATATTCTGCTGAGTACGCATAGCAGCGAGCCTTCGCTGCTCCTGTGCTTCCGGTGAAAGCTGTATTCGAACCTTAAATACCCGGCTCATAACCGTAGTACGTATCGAATCAAGCATTTCATCGAACATATTGAATCCGTCAATCTTGTATTCTGTAAGAGGGTTCTTAGAACCATAAGATCTTAAGCTTACCGCTTCTCTAAGAGCTTCAAGAGCCTCAAGCTGATCAAGCCACTTCTTATCGATAATCTGAACATACTGATAACGTATGAACATATTAAGATTTTCCTTACCAACCAAGGTTTCCTTTTCAGTAATATCATTCTGAAGTGCAGCTTCAAGAGATTCAGCAGTAAGACGCTCTGCCGGAAGGGCAATTCCAAATGTATTCTTTATATCCTCATTCAATGCATTAAGAGCTTCTTCCCTATGCTTGCGTCCCATACTGTCATATTCATAGAACATTGACTCAACGACATCCCGGGCATTTCCCATTACACGGTCCGCAAGATCATTATCAGCAAGAATTGCATCGCGCTGCTGATATATAACAGTACGCTGTTCATTCAATACATCATCATAATCAAGAAGATGCTTACGGATTTCAAAGTTACGGTCTTCAACTTTCTGCTGAGCCTTTGCAATTCCCTTATTAAGCCAAGGATGATCAATAGGCTCTCCTGGTTCCATACCAATACGGGACATAACAGCTTTCATACGCTCCCCCCCAAAGAGGCGCATAAGATCATCGTCCATAGAAATAAAGAACTTACTTCGTCCCGGATCCCCCTGTCGTCCCGAACGACCGCGAAGCTGATTATCAATACGACGGCTCTCATGACGTTCTGAACCAATTACATAAAGACCACCGCATGCCTTAACTTCTTCATTATCCTTCAGCCACTTTTCTTTTTCAATCTTAAGAGCTGCTTCATACTGTTCTGGAGAAGCATTTGTTCCGGCACGCTTTAACGCGCGGAATTCCGGATTTCCACCAAGCTTAATATCTGTTCCTCGTCCAGCCATGTTAGTTGCAATTGTTACGGCACCCTTTGCACCGGCTTCTGCAATAATCATAGCTTCGCGCGCATGGTTCTTTGCATTCAAAACTTCATGCTTAATACCTTTTTTTGTAAGAAGAGCAGAAAGATGTTCTGATTTTTCAACCGAAACAGTACCAACAATTACAGGCTGTCCCTTTGCATGAGCGGCAGCAACTTCTTTTGCAATTGCCTCCCATTTATCCTGTTCGTTCAGATAAACTTCATCATTCTCATCAATTCGTGCAACCGGCCTATTAGTAGGAATTGCAACAACATCAAGCTTATAAATCTTGTTAAATTCAACGATTTCTGTAGCAGCTGTACCCGTCATTCCCGAGAGTTTTGCATACATGCGGAAGAAATTCTGGAAAGTAACTGTTGCAAGAGTTCTGTTTCGCTGTGCGATGCGAAGATGCTCCTTTGCTTCAATAGCCTGATGTAAACCGTCTCCATAGCGGCGACCTTCAAGTACACGACCAGTAAATTCATCTACAATCTGAACCTGACCATCACGTACAAGATAATCAACATCAACATGATAAAGAGTATGAGCCCTTACAGCCTGTGTAAAATAATGAACATATTCAAAATTCTCTTCATCAACAACTTTTGAATCAGCAGTAATGAGATTATGCTTATGAAGAATCTCATCAATATGATTAATACCTCGATCCGTAAAGGAAACACGCTTTGACTTCTCGTCAATCTTATAGTCTCCTTTTAGGTTTCTGCGCTGTTCAGGATCCATTTCTACTTCATCAGGATAATCTCCTGTAGCAGGATCCTTTTCAACTTCTGTAAGCTCTCCTACGTATTTATCTACTTCATGATACTTATAGGTATCATCTTCCCCTTGACCAGAAATAATAAGAGGAGTTCTTGCTTCATCAATAAGGATTGAGTCTATTTCATCAACTACACAGAAATTAAAGCCGCGCTGAACCTTGCGGTTAAGATCAATCTGCATGTTATCGCGCAGGTAGTCAAAACCAAATTCATTATTCGTACCGTAAGTTATATCACAGTTGTAAGCAGCTTTACGGGAATCATTATCCATATCAGACAGAATCGAGCCGACAGTCTGTCCCATATAAGCATATACAGGACGCATCCAATTTGCATCACGTTCAGCAAGATAATCATTAACAGTTACTACATGAACGCCCTTTCCGCTCAATGAATTAAGATAAACGGCAGGTACACACATCAATGTCTTACCTTCACCGGTTTTCATTTCAGTAATACGTCCAGAATGCAATACAAGAGAACCCATGATCTGAACATCATAAGCACGTTCTCCTAAAATACGGAAAGCCGCTTCCCTTGCAAGAGCAAAGGCCTCTGGCAATATATCATCCAATGTTTCACCATTAGCAAGTCTTTCTTTAAAAATGGCAGTCTGCTTTGGAAAATCTTCCGCAGAAAGAGATTTTGCCCACTCTTCTTTTGCATTTACAGCAGCAACAAGCGGGCGGAGTTTTTTTACATCCCTTTCATTCTGGGATCCAAACAGTGCAGTTAAAACTTTATCAATTAGCATAGTAATATAAATATAAAGTTTTTTTTGATACAAGTAAAGGGAAACTGTCCTTCAGTCGTGACAAACGCATTGTAAAGTTTTTAAACCGCACCACAACGAAATAAATCCTCTTTATTCCAAACTTCTTAACCGCACCGTATCAAGAAATCGTAAAAAAAATTCTACAAGCTGCTTAATTTCATTCAGTCCCACAAAAAATAGAATTCTGAAAGAAAGTTATTTTGTACGAACTGCGCCTGTTCTGTTCAAAGGCCAGAAACGATACATTGCAGAACCTAAAATCCTGTTCCGGTGTACATACTGAGGTGCTATATCCGAAAGATACTGAACCGAATAAGAATCTTTTGCCGTAAGAGGAATTAGCTTTGAATCATAGGAATGCCGCATATCCAACGAATTAAACCGATTGTCGCCCATCATAAAATAACAGTTTTCCGGTATATACGAAGGAAGCCCGTCGGGCGTATTTCGAGGAAACACAGGCATATTCCGCTGATCCAAAATTGACAAATACCAGCAAATTTCAGATGCTTTTTTACTAAGTTCAGAAAAACGCGGATCTTTTATTTCTAAATTTTTTCCGCGTTTCAACGATTCAGCCACAAAAAGATAGAGCCTGCCAAAAGCAAGTTTAGCCATCACATTCAATTTAAAATTGGCCTCTGCGTATAAATCACCGTCAAAAAACTCTTCGTAGGAATAGTTACCGGATTCAGAAACCTTTTTAGAAGCTGCCGATGAAAGGACGCCATGCATAATATCAGAATCAAGCCAACTGCACATAAATTTCTCAAACCAGCCGTCCTTGTCTCCTGAATCAATAAGAAAACTTACATTCTGAAAGCAATTACTGAACAAATAAGAAGCATTAAGGTTTTCCGGTGCAGAAAAAGTTTCTTTTTCTGCTAATCCTGCAAGCAGAACTTTCATTGATTTTGCAATAGTCCTGCATTCTTCAGCCGCATTGTTCAAATTCAATGCCCTGCGCCGTCCTTCAAAATCCAGCATATTTTCATAATACTCCTGGGACATAGGGAAGAATTTTACAGGAAGCTTCCCTGCGTACGGAGCAAGATTCCAGCAGGCAAATTTCGCATCAGCTGGAACCGGTTTAAATTCATCCCCAGATACAGTCCGTGCATACAAAGTTCCATCTTGCATGACAAGCTGTTCTCCTGGCACTCCACAAACTCTTTTTACAAGAGGATCAGCTTTTGGTTCCCCATGTTCATCCACATTAAGATTAAGTTTTGTAAAAGTAAGCATATAAATTATCTGAGAGACAACGGATCTGACCTCCGATTTCCTATCCATCGAATAATGAGGATTTCTAAAAACAACGACATCTCCACGCCTGTATTTTTTCATACATGGAACTCCGACATCGCTCAAAGGAAATTTCGGTCCACTTGCAGTTTTAGTAACAACAACCCTATCTCCAATCAAAAATGACGGAACCATTGATTCTGAAGGAATTACATAAAGCTGAAGTATAAAAATCTGAATCAAAAGAACCATAAAAACAGCCTGGAAAAGGGCATCAATCCAATCAAAAGCCTCTTTACACACAGAACGAATTGAAAGTTCCGGTTTTACTAAAAAAGCTCTGCCTTTTTTTTCTGCATTTTTCTTCCATTCTGGAAAGATCGAATACACACGTTTTTCATTTAAATAAAAAAGAACAATATTTGAAGAAATAAAAACAAAACACCATAGTATCACAGTAAAGACATCATACATATAAGATGTTGCATTTTTACCTGCTCTACGCAAAATAAACGCTACGAGAAGTACATATGGTATATATTGAAGAAGCTTTATGCAAATTTTTAATACAGAAAAATCTTTCTTTCCAAGAATCCTAAAAAAAAGAAAGTACGACGTTATTAGAGAAAAAACAACTGCAAGAGGAAATGCAAAAAGTGAAACATCTGCAGTGACAGCAAAAGACAATAGAGAAAAACAAAGAGAGGAAAATAGAGCGATATAGCTAGGAATACGAAATTTATTCATATTCCTACTATATCAGATCTGCCCATTAATCAACAACCCCACAACATGAGGGGATACTGTGATTTTATAAAATATTACCTTGTATGCAGACAGCCAAGTCTGCAAGTACAATTTTCTATTTTAAGCAGGCAGCAATACGCTCAAGAACCTTTTTTCTGTCCAAAGGCTTGATAATGTAATTCTTTGCACCAAGCAGCAGAGATTTCTTTACAAGCTCTTCTTTACCAAGGGCACTAACCATTACAACACGAGCAGACTTATCAAATGTCATAATCTGTTCAAGGGCTGTAATTCCATCCATCTTAGGCATGGTGATATCCATTGTTACAAGATCGATATTTGGAGCAAGTTCCTTGTATTTATCAACGCCCTCTTTTCCATCTGCAGCTGTTGCTACAACCTCGTAGCCTTCACTAGTCAGGATCTGTCCAAGCTGTTTAGCAACGAACATCGAGTCATCGACAATCATAATGCGGAAAGAAGTTCCATCACCTTTCTGTCCTTCAGGTGGACGCTCATTGATTGAAGGAAAATCATTTACTGTTTTCATAATATCTATCTCCCAAAATTATGCACGTTCGCGGATAGCAACGTTTACTTCAATTTTACCACATTCTGTAATAAGAGGAACAATAAGCGCCTCTACATTTTCAGATCCACCACCAAGAGCAGCAATCTCCATCTGCTGACCTGCAAATAATGCAGGAGGCGTAAGGTCAAACTTGAAATTGAGCTCATGAAGCTTTGTTACAGCCTGGGCCGTAATCAAGTTTGCAAGCTCGCTAATAGTTGCCTTTGCAAGTTCGTCAAACTGCGTAAGTTTTTCACCATTCATTTTAGATGCAATGTTAATTGCAGTTTCGAGAGTCATATCAAAAAGAACACGACCTTCTACATCACCTGCAAGACCAACCAAAGCTGCTACACCCATTACAGGCATTGCTGTGGACTTAAGATACAAGTTTCCACGTTTTACATCGGCATCGCCCAAAACTTCCTTTAGCACTCTGAACGATGTTTCAACAAAAGGATTAATATATTCAACTCTCATTTATAAAAACCTCCAATCTTATTGTTTTGAATATGCAGTCAATGCACCTTCGCTGTGTTCCATAAAATCTTTAAGATGAGAAATAGATTCATTTTCACCAAGAATTATAGTTCCATTCCCTTTTAATTTTTCTTCAAAATCAGAAAGAACACTTTTCTGAGAATCCTTATCTAATAAGGATAACAGATCCCGGGCAAAAATCAAGTCAATCATTGGGAGTGCATTAGTATGCTGACAGTCATGATATTCAAACATGATACTGTCTTTTATCTGCTGATTAAATGTATTTTCTCCCGAAGCAGTCTTCGTCATATATGAAGATATCCAGCCAGAAGCTTCTGCAGCAGGTACAGTCATCATCGGAGCGTTGGAAACACTCAAAAGATCTGTATCCTGCGCATAAACACGGATCTTTGCTTCTGGATAGCGTTTAGCAAGAACACAAGCCAGACAATACGATTCCGTACCATTTGAACATCCAGGATTCCATACAGTAATCTGCTTTGCGCTGTTATCAGGAAGCAGTTTATATATTTCATCCGCATATTCTTTTGACCAGACTTTTTCGCTGTTTTCAGACCAGAACGACTTAAGAAATTCCTTTGCGTCATTCTCATTCTGAATCTGAACCGAAGTTCCTGAACGTTCTCCTTTCCATTCTTCAAAACGGTGCTTTACCCAACCTTCATTCAATTCTGAAACAGAGAACTTTCCATAATTTTTAAGACCTTCAATTACAAATTTATAATCCTTATCATCCTGTGCAGGCACAAGCTTTGTAGCAGAAGTTTCAGCCACGGCCGGAGAATCAGCCTTCTTTGTAGTGTTCGCAGCATCGCTCTTTTTTATTCTGGCTTCATTATAAGAAGCTTCTACCTGTCTTGTAATATTAGCCTGACGTACTTCCATCTTATACTCTTCTTCATCCTTTGTACGGGAGAAGATTCTTGAGATATCAAGAAGGATATAAAGACGCTTATTGCTTTCTACGACACCGGAAATATACTTTATATTGATATCAACAAAAAGCGGATGCGGCGGCTGAATAGATGCCTTCTGAACACCAACAACCTTATCAATCTTATCTACAATAATACCAAAAGTTTGCTCTTCCACGGTAAGAATAAGAAGATTGCGCAATGCATCCGGCTTCTGTTCCGGCACATCAATATTAAAGAACACCCTCATATCCAAAATAGGAATGATTTCGCCACGAAGATTGTATACACCAACTACAAAAGGCAGCGTATTAGGAACATAAGTGAACATCCCTGCCTTCGCGATTTCTTTAACATACATAATATCAATGGCATAATCTTTTCCAGAAAGCGAAAAAGTTACCATTTTAAAGTCAATTACATCCTGAGCCTTACGATCCTGATCAGTTTCAGCAGCAACAGAAACAGTAGTAAGATTTGTGTTGTCATCAGAAATAAGAATAGATTCTATTGTCATATAACCTCACCACCTATAAACTCATCATTTGGTTTGCATCAGCATCCTGCTTAAGACTTAACTCAAGCAACTGGCTTACATCAATAATCAATGATACTGAACCGTCACCAAGAATAGATGCACCAGCAATTCCAGGAGATGCAGTGAACTGATCCTTTAACGGTTTAATAACAACATCTTCTTCTCCGATCAAAGAATCAACCATTACGCCGACTTTCCTGTCCTTTGAACCTACAATAACGATGTTGCAGTATTCTTCCTGCTTTGTATCGCTGATCCCAAAAAGCCTTGAAAGACGGAGCACACTGATAACTTCGTTTCGGAGATTAAGAACCTCGTAATTATCAATTGTCTTAATTTCACTAGGCAAAATTCTCTGACTTTCGATAACGGAAGCAATAGGAATTGAATAAATTTCCCTGCCGACACGAACCAAAAGACCCTGAATGATAGCCATTGTGAGAGGAAGCTTAATACTGAATGTTGTTCCCTTTCCAGCCTCAGAGAATACAGTCACGGTACCATTCAGTTTTTCGATCATAGTCTTTACAACATCAAGACCTACTCCACGACCAGAAACATTGGAAATCTTATCAGCTGTAGAGAAACCTGCTTCAAAAATGAGCTGATATGCTTCCTGATCAGAAAGAACTTTATCAGGATGAATAAGACCTTTCTGAATAGCTTTATTCCTAACCTTATCTACATTAATTCCTGCACCATCATCGCTGATTTCAATGACAATAAGATTACCTTCGTTAGAAGCCTTTAACAGGACATGTCCGGTTTCCGGCTTACCGGCAGCAACACGAACTTCAGGAGCTTCAATACCATGATCAACAGAATTACGAACACAGTGCATGATAGGATCAAGCAGGTCTTCCACTACCGACTTATCAAGTTCTGTATCTTCACCTTCAATCTGGAGATCAATTTTTTTGTTAAGATCACGCGACAAATCTCGAACAACACGAGGGAAACGGCTGAAAATCTGATTAATCTGAACCATTCGGATCTTCATTACGCCTTCCTGAAGCTCACCGGCAATACGACCAAGATTCTGTGTAGATGAACGGAACTTAACAGACAAAGCCTTAAGGTTTGCCTCGTTCTTTTCATACATTGAACCCATATCACCAAGAGCAAGAGAAATTTCCTCCCTGATTTCACGAGGGGACTTTCCAGCGTTCATTTCCTCAAGATAATGAGGAAGATCATCCAACAGCCTGTGGATTTTTTCACGGAATCCAGACTGTGTCGACTGGAAATCCAAAAGTTCATTATTTAATGTTGTAGACAGCTGATTGAAAGAAGCCTTTGTAATGACAATTTCGCTGACCAAGTTCAAAAGGTAATCTACCCGCTTTGAATCTACGCGGAGAACCGAACTCTGCTGTGCAGCTGCATGATCTTTTTTATCAGCCGTTTTTCCAGTATTTACAGGAGGCTTTTCTTCTTTCTTTTCAACTTTTTCAGATTCTACATTTACAGGAGATTTCTGGACAACAGGCTCTGCAGCAGCTATAGGTTTCGGAGCCTCGCTGACAGCTGAGGCAGATGCCGTAGCAGCAGCCGGAGCCGCAGAACCAACATCTGCATCAGGACCTGTGATAAGCTGAGCATCAGTACAAACAGTCACATCCCCAAGGAATGCTGTATCTTCAATAGTAGACGCATCAGAATCAGAAGCCAT
>Ga0256405_10001644_pt1 | contig 58965 bp, 96 predicted proteins | sample RumenRJG_02DNA_FD_189096 | JGI IMG/M metagenome (GOLD analysis project Ga0256405, IMG submission 189096) | Bovine rumen microbial communities from Lethbridge, Alberta, Canada - RJG_02 | ecosystem: Host-associated > Mammals > Digestive system > Stomach > Rumen | place: Canada: Alberta... | reverse complement strand
GCATTACCTTTTCCAAACCATGATCTTAAACTCAGTTCATACATTTCATCTTTTGTAAAATAATGATATATTGGTTTTTGCATCATATCTTTAAATTCTATAGTTGAAAGAGTGCCCAGACCTTTAACATATTTTATTTTATAGTTTTTAAGATTATTCATCTCTTTTCTGTAATCTTCCAGTTTATAATATGCTTTATGATCTAAACCTTTTTCTGCCACAATAATTGGAGAAATTGCTCTACAAATCATACCTTCATCATATAATTCTGGAAAATGTATTCCAAAAAATGTCATTAGAAGACCACAAATTGAATTCCCATCTGCATCAGCATCTGTTGCTATTACAATTTTTCCAAAATTTAAATTATCAGATTTATTCTTTTCTCCCCACTGCAACCCCAAAATTGTGACAATGTCACTAAATTCTTGATTAGCCATAATTTTAGATGGCCCAAGAGCAATGGTATTCAACGGTTTTCCACGTAAAAGATATGCAGCCTGTGTTTGTGGATTACGTGCAACTCTAAATGCTGATGCAGCTGATGCACCTTCAAATAGCCAAAGTTCACGATCTTTACGAACTTTTGTATTTGCATCAATAAACTTATCACTATTTCTAATTTTAGTTTTAGCTTGTTTGTTAAGCTTGCGGATAGTTTTTTGATCTTCAACTTCAGCCTTTTGTTTATACCAGTCAATAACAATGTTAACAATTTCAGATTTGCAGCATTCTTTAATAAACTTATCTGGAATAGAAAATTTATACCCCTCTTCCATAGAAAATCTTTCAACAGGTGTAGTTAATTCTTCTTTGGTCTGAGAATTATAATTTGGATTTGCTACATGATATATACAAAACATTGTATATTTGTTATCAACATTACGAGACCCTACATCAATTTTGTTCTTTTGAAGAATTTGAGTAGCTATAGCGGTGTTGATTTCATTGCGAATAGCTTTTATATGTGTACCTTTAGAGCATTCTGCACCATTTACAAAACCAATATTTAATCCACCATCAGGATATACCCATACTTGTTTTTGTTTATCTTTAAATGATATACAATTATCTTGATCAATATAATCAGAATAAAGCTCAATATATTCTTCAAATGTTTTAAAATTCCATTCAACTTCTCTGATTATATTTTCACCATCTATAAATTTATATTTGGCAGATAACCCAGGATTAGCTGCACACAGATCTATAATTCTTTTTTCAATAATAATTGCAAAATCATCTGTTATTTCTTTAACATCTTCAAATTTATCCCAGTCAATATCAAATTGAAATTCAGTAAAATGATCTTCACATTTCTGAATCTTTTCATCATTATTCATAGTTTTCATATTATTAGACCAAGACCCAAAATATGATTTTTTCTTATCTGCTGTATAAACTGAAAAATATTTAGAAAAAATATTACATATTTTACAACCTAAACCGTTTGTGCCTATAACATCGCGTTCTTCATCATCGTTATAATTTGCACCAACTCGCAAATTTCCAAATATAAAAGCTGGCACATACATATCAGCAACTTTATGTTTAACTACTGGAATTCCTCCATTATCTTTAATCCTAAAATGTCCTTGACGATTAAATTCAATTTCTGCATTTGTTAATCCCATATTATCTTTACGACGATATTCATCTGCAATATTGGAAATAATCTCATCAATTAATTTTAGAAGACCTGGTGTATATGATACTTCACACATTTCCATTTTAGCATCATCTACATTATATATAAACATATTTTTTAATTCTTCACGAACAGAACCAATATACATACCAGATCTTAAAATTATATGGTCAAGCTCTGATAATTGCTTATATTTTTCTTCTATACTTTTTTCTCTAATCTTCATATAACTATGTTTTTACTTATAATTATTATAAACAATTGTTTTTTATTGTTTTTATAAGAAAAAGTGATATTCTGAAATATCACTTTTTCTTATTTAATATTTTAAATATTGGTTGTTCCAATATATTTTGCACGATGCGCTATTTATTTGCATTTATATACTCCTCAAGAGTTAGCTTTGTATTATTTTCCATGATTAAAAATGTAATTTTTTAATATAAATTATATTTTATGTTTAAGTATTTTTTGACTTATAAATGTATGTATATTATTTATAAATTTATAGTCTTTATTATGTAAAAATATAATATTATAAAACCATTTTAAAATATTTCTAATAAATTTGCATTTAATTCCTGAATATATTTTTCCACATATAATTCCATTTGCAATGATAGTATCATTTCCAGTTGTCCATAATTCATATGGAATGAATTCACCAGTTATTCTAGTATGTTTAAGTTCCTAAATTGAAGAAATAAATGTAAATTTACCATTCCATAGTATTCTTTCGTCTGCAATTATACCTATTGATTTTCCATCTGGCAATTCATATAAGATGCAATAATTTGATATTTTATGGCTCCTTGGCTAATTCCATATGACTTTCTGCGCATGACCTTCATTATTTAACACATATTCACCAATTTGAACATCTTCTATATTTTTTAATGTTCCATTAGCCATTAAAATTTTTGTGCCTTTAACAAAACATCCAATATCTTTATAAAGCTTTAAAAACGGCATATCATAATCCGTATAATATACATGTAATGTTTTCCCCGCTAATCCTGTATAACTATATTGTCCTTCATGGATGTCAGAATCACCAACATTTGGAATAGATACATAGCTTTTTACGCATTTTCCAATTTTTGGCAAGTGAAACATAATCTAAACATTCTCTTTTATGCTATTCACTAAATGTGAAAATTTTAATGAAAATATAACTCCCACCGGATCAAATACATTTAAAAATTGCTAAGTTACATCAAAATGCCCATTTGAAGATATTATGTCATTTGTCAACTATACTTCTATAGATTCACCGGTATTATTATTTTTTCTAAAATTTATAGATGCATTCAAAATACTTTCATCATATGTTATAAATATTTCATTAGGCACAATTTCACCGAAATTTGTTATTTTATATTCAATCTCATTTGTCCCATTATCAGATGGATATTTATAACCAAGCGAAAATGATGGATAAGAATCGCCATCTTCAACATTTGATACGAAATTTGGTTGAATGATTGCATTATTTACATTTGAATATGAGCCGTACTCATTTGCATAGCCATCTAATATGACATCTAAATCATCTTTTACATTGATAGATTTATATGTTGTCAACTCTCCGTTATATAATATATGAATGTCAGTCAAATTACCAACAAGCGGTACAGGAGTTAAAATCTAGTAATCATTTAATGTTGGGCATGAATACATAATTTTAGATTTTCTTAAAATATCGCTTCCTGACGCAGTGTATTTAATAATTTTCACGCGTCCAGTTAATTTATCACAATCTGAAAATGCATATACATCATTTTCAGATGCATAAAAAATAAAATCAATTTTATGCTTTATAAACCTAACTACTTGATACAAACCAAGGGATGTATTGTTTTTAGCATATCGTATACAATCTATAAACATGCCGTCTTCATTAGATGTTTCATCATTGTTCTATAAATACATTGTTATAAGTCCAGATAACCCAGTTGTTATGCTATTTTCAGCAAACAACTAATTTGGTAAAAATGAAATATCAATCTTTTCTATCATCTGATCTACATTTGGATTACCAGACTCAATCGGTCCTACTGGAACAATATCTTTAAATGCATCAGCTGGAAATGTGTTTTCCATTGTTTCTTCATCATTTGGCAAAATAGCATATGAACAAAAAGCCTACCTGTCTTCATCGGTAAACAATTTGATATATTGTGTATCAAAAAAGGCAAATGCATATATATCACATACATCAGAAATCCTATCAACATTATTACTGAAAATATTTCCTGATACATATGTTCTTGTGTCTTTATATTCACATAATGACAATGTGCTATTATATGTAAGTAAATTAGAATTATTCATCTGTAGTTACAAAATCATGTATAATTTTATCTTTTGTTATATATTTGGTTGTTTTAAAATATTTCCATTCACTAAATTCATAGGATGCCGTATAATATGTTATATCTAATAGTCTCGCAAATAACCCGATATCAGACATAACCTGCTATATTATGTATTTTGCATGTCTTGTTATTAGCATATCTCCCTATTCATACTCAATTGTTGCATCAGCAATTGATGATGTAAATGTTCCTGGTATTATGTAATAATTGTCATAATCACCGTTCCAATACTCTACATTAAAGCATCTTATCTATACCTATGCAGTTTTTGTTAATAATGTACTGATATCATTAGTTAAATTATTATTTAATATAGAAAAAATATAATTATTTAAAAATTCTTCAGGATATGCATTTAAACTGCAATCTGTTAAATCATTTACATCCGGTAAAAAGCTATTATAATATAATTGGTTTTGTGCAAATACACTTACATCAAATACTAAACCAGAAAAATTATCTATAACATCACATGTTTTATCTATTATTTCTAATTTATCATCATATGTCTTAAATTTGTTTTCTACTTTGTTTTTAAGTGTATTTATATTATCAGTGTTTTTCGATATTTTTGTATGCTAATCATACACAAATTCTGCAACATCATGCATGTCATCCTACAACATTTTAATATTTTTTTCAATATCCTAAATTTGTGCATTTGAATTTTTACTGCCATACAAATAACCATTAGCATATATGTAATTTCCATATTGAGCATCATGAATATATATAATATCTTCATTAGTATATGTTGAAACATTATCATTAAGAATTGCTCTACTATTATCTATATCACACACTAAAAACACAGATTTTATTGTTGATGTATCTATAAAATTTCTAATAGCCATTGATATTAATTATTTTTTTCTATATTAGTGAAATATTCATATATCCACATTATCAAGTCATCTTTTTTAATGCCGGCCTCCTTCAATCCTAATGGAATTTTTTTCATCGGTTTTTTGCATATATGCAATATAGCATCCAAATCTACATCATATGAAATCAAAAATGCACTATATATCTTTGACATATTGCACATTGGTATTAATTCTACATATGATGCAACTTTATATCCATTTAATAATATGTCATTATGATCTTCAACTAAAGAACCTTCAATTCCTTTTGATTTTAAAAAATCGATAAAATCATTTGCAAATTTATTTCCAACCCATCCATTATCAATATTCTAAAATAATGCAACTCCTATTGTTCCATCACAACACACTATTGTTCCGCCGTCTCTAGAAAGATTATAAATTGGAATATTATGATCTCTACAATAATCTACATTACAATCATTTTCATTTCCGCAATGCACTTCTAGACTATCACTTAATACATAATATGCTTGCGGGCATTCTACTCTATTAAATATATTTTGTAAATGTTCACTAAACCATTTATATGTTATCTGTTTCATATTACATTCCATTCATTCAATTTGTGTATGCTAAAAATTGTATGTTCATTTGCTGCCATAGATAGCTGACTCTTGATAGTTTCATCATCTGTATAAACATGATATTTATATGTAATAGTCGTCTTTCCTGAAGAACCATATGCAAATAAACAACTTACATCATAATTATTAATAAAACAAGAATCATCTACAGTTAAAAACCTAATACTGCAGTCATTTTCCATAATTTGTGTTCTATATGTAGACTAAAGCTTTTCAATAGTAATATATTTAACATTCAATAAACAATTCATCCCCAAAGTTGTTACATTTTCTGGTATAGTAATCTATGCAGATGAATCTAACATATTAAATACATATGCGCCAATACTTTCTAAAGATTGTGGCAATTTTATAAAATTGACATTTGAATTGCTAAATAAAGATGATGTATTTGATTCATCTACCTATAAAATTTCTGTAAGAGTATTTTCAAATATTATTACACCATATTTACTCGTATCTGGTAAATATTTGCTATCTATATATGATGAATTAAATTTTGTAATAGATGTTGGTATTAATAGTGTAGATGAACAATATAATATACAATTGTCTCCAATTATAACATTTTCTGATAATTCTAATTCTCTGGGAGTGTCCGGCAAAATAACCCATTTTACCGGTTCATATTCTTTTAATTGATAATCATCCCCATATAATTTTCCATGAGCATATATCCAATTACCATTTTCAGCGTCTGAAATATAAATTATTGAATCCTCATTATAATATTCAGATTCTTTTAGTGATGCATTTCTTGTACTCAAATCATATGATGAAAATACCTTATTTAACTAGTCTGTTGTTACGAACTTATTAGGCATGATATTTCACTTTTTATCACTTTTATTATTTATTTAAGTGCTTAAAAAATTACATTTATAATATCATCTCCTTCTTTTAATTCATCAACTCTAATATATCCTTTATTGCGTGTTAATACTTTATGGTTTTCAGTAATATTTAATATATTTCCGTCCTCCATTGTAAGTTTATACATTTGTTTAGATTTAGATAAATTTTTATAAACTTTTTTAACTGGATAATTCTCAATAATTTGTTTTTCTTCATTATATGTTTTAACTATATCTCCTGGAATAATATCTTTTATTTTCTTTAATGAACCATCCCCCATTGTTATTAATGTATCTGGATGAACACATTCATCACTTATACATGCACCAAAATCTTTAAAGAATTCTATATCTTTTTTACATAATGATTGAAAAGTACCAAATAAAATATTACATGATTCTACTTTAGCCTTTTCATCTTTCTTTAATCCAGATCTTAAAATTCCAATTTGCCAATTATGATGATGATTTTTCAAATAAGATTCATATAATTCATATTTCTCAGCTGATTGATTTGCTAAATCAACAGATGGAACTATATAAAGAACTTTTTTAACTCCCATATCAACAAAATATTTAAATATAATAAATGATATGAGTGTTTTGCCAGCCGATGTTGAAATTTCACCGCAGGCTTTTCTATATTTAATTAATGTATAAGCCGCTTTAATTTGATATTCATGTGGTTTAAAAGGCATATATCCTTCAACTTGACCATCATCATCATAAATAGGTGCTTCGGCCCCTTTAAACATTTCATCTACATATATATGAAATGCTTGATAATCTAATTGGAACTGATTAATATAGTTTGTCATATTATCTGTCAAATTGGCAGTAATATTATATTGTTTGCAAAATTGAAGTACTTCTAACCATAAACCAATTGGCACCATTCCATATTCATTTATGAAACAGCGTTCAGTATTAATATATGGCATTTTCTTTTTAAGTAACCATGCATTATCAATTTCTCTAGTTAAAAAATTCTTTAATAGCTAGAGTTCATATGGATAATCTGAATTACATACCATGTATTGGCTATCATATGTAATATCAATTTGCATCTAAATTATTTTTAATTAGGTGTTTAAACTATTAACATTTATATATTTTATAACTTTCAGAACAAAAGTTTTATTTAAAAATCAAAATATAAATGCACTAATATTATATATACTATTATGCTCTTTATGTTTGTATTGTTTTTTATTAGTTTTTAGAATAACATTTTCAAAATTAGATATCTGATGTAAAAATCTTGAAACCATAAATCAAACTAATTTATGGTTTCAAATGCAACGCAATCCTTTATGATAACACATTACAAAAAAACTTTTTTTCAAAACCGAGTAAAATTAATATCAGATTAATTCCGGTGAAATAAATTTATTTTTAATTAAATTAACGTTTCTCTTTTTGTTTCTAATTTTTTAATATTATTAATAATTGTCTATTTATTATTTAAAATAGGCGTTTTTTGTAATTGATAATCCATCATAACAGTGTATGGGTTAGTTAATTCATTTACACTTGATATATTAAATAATCTTCTATTAAACATGTATTTCTGTTTAAACTCTGTAGAATTATTTATAATATCAGTATCTATTCCAACAGATGGTTTTCTGAGCATTAATACATTAATTACATTTGATTCATAATTATATGAAATACGTGGATTTATATCAAATAATAATGTATATGGAATCATTCTGTTTTCATATAATGAAGACTCTATTAACGCATTATAATAATTCTAATAGCTCTAATATTCTTCAGGAAGAGCCTATTCTTCTGAAGATTCAACCATATTTTTTAAATAATTGTCAAATGATGAAACTATTCTATATGGCGATATACCAGTATTATTATAATATGGGTATTCCCAATTTATATTATATAAAAATCCTCTAAAATATTCATTAGTGTCTGGATCATTATTTTTTGAAGGATTAATATCAATTTCTGAAACATTATAATAATTATTAATTATATCAGAATTTAATTTATTAACTTCATCCAATGATTGGCAATTTTCAATTGAAGCATTTTTAGAATTTTCATCAATCAATTGTGTATATCCATTTCCATATAAACTTAATATACCATTATAAGTTTTTATACCATTGTTTTTTAAATGTTCTGCATAATAATCATTCCATTTATCCATTGAATTAATTAATTCTTCATCTCTTAATTTTATTGAAGATTCAGCATATGCAAATATAGGAAGATTATTAATAGTTTGATTGTATTTATCACTTTGATATTCATTATCATTATAATAGAATGTATATGAATTATTTCTGATACGTGGTTGTAATACAGATGATTGATAGACAATACTTAAATATTTGTTACCTTCTATAAAATCTAATATATTATGAGTTTTTAAACTAGAATCTACCTATGTTTGTAATGTATTATCCAATTCCATATCAAATGATTTATATAATGAAGTTGGTTTTACAGAAATATATTTAATATTGTCCTAAATAAAAGATTTTTTAATAAACATATTATTGAACGGATAATATGAGTTATTTCTAATGTCTACTCCTGAATAATTATATATAGAGCTGTTTATATCATATGCCGCTTCATTAAAAAATGATAGTTTCTTTAAAATCTATTCTTTGATACCATATTTATATATATCACCATATATATTTGTATAAGATGATTCTATATCAGCTGGGCATATCATGTATGATAATGGATTAAATGATATATCTATAGAGTCAGACGCAAACTTATAATTCAATTTTGAAATATTTTCATTTAATTGAATAACTGAACCCATATTTGACAAATATGTATTAGTAGCAGCATATATGCCGTCTGGAATAAATGTGTTAAAATAATGTTTATTATTTTCTCCCTAGTCGATTTTAACAGTTAAATTATTTACAACAAATTTAAAATAAATGTTAGCAATCATAGGATTACCGAATTCTACTAATAATTTAAGTTTTATATTTTCTGTAGTATTGGTAATAGGAATATCAAATAATTCTATAGTTATATCATCCTGCACACCTAAATTTATTTTTTCTGGTAGCATTGTTGCTTTGATGAAATCTGAATTACATGGTATTATATTATTAGATATATCAATTGATTGGTCATTTGAATATAATACAAAAGTATTCTATACTCTGAAAGATGCATCTTTTAAAGTAGAAAAATTACCAGTTTGTATATTCTATGTTATACTTGTATCTGTAGTTAAATTATTATTTAGTTCATTATTATTTGTTTCTATAATATATGATAATATTTTTACATAATTGTTTAATTGCGCAGCCTAATCATTTTCCAACAATGTTCTAAATGTTCTACGTGGTGTAAGATTTTGAACTAAATAAGAGTTTTGCCAATTCAAATCATATTTAATATTTGATATGCTACAATCTAATGTAATTTTTGTGTTTTTATTGGCAAATTGACCCCATTGATCTTTGAAGTCTTTAATGTCAATATCTAAATATGTGACAAATTGATTAGCAGTCACACCATTTTCTAATGTATTATATTTCTACAAATCTGACATGCTTAAATGCGCATTCAAATAAATGTTAGGAACATTTCTTGTATCAGTAAAACCGGGTTGAATTATACTATAATTTTCATAAAATATTTCTGAGTTGTTTTCATAATGATACATGGCAGTTACTAATATTGATCTTTGTTTTGTGGGTGTTACAATATTATTTTCTGAAATTCTTTTAAATAAATCAGATTCACTTGTCTTTATTTCATCATCTGAACCTGTTATAACATATTCATCTATAGTATTAATTGAACTATCATAATGAGGTAGATTTGAATTAATCTAAATATTGTATTTAAATATATTATCACTAGATGAAACAAAAGATATGTTTGACCAATCATTTGGCACCCAAACATTCGTCTGATCATTGCCAATATGATTAAATAACACATCATCTATAATAATTGAAGAGTTTTTTGTGTAAATATTTAATGATGTATTTGTATACTCTGAAGTGATATCTGACAAATCAAATATGATATTTCCTGTTGGTGTTTCTTTTATTATAGACTACTATTCTCCAATTATTTCTAATTTATATGATGAAATTGCATATCTTTTTATATAATTTCTGCTTATTGATGGTATTTTTATTGGAGACTGTAAACCACGTGATATTGATCGCAAATTACTTGCGGGTGTTCGCAAATTGCCAGGTAATGCATTATCATTAACTATATATTCTGTATAAGTAATTGACAGCTTAGCCATTTTGCTATAATATTTTAAGCTTTGGCCAGATGATGCGAACATCTATATATAATAAGTATCAACATTAACATCAGGTGTAAATTTAATATTAAATGTTTCATCTGTTGATGAAAATGTTTTTATTTTTTGCATGTCTTTATTATAAATATCACACCCATAAAAATAATCATTTAAATTTTTAATGTCATTGAAATAGTCATTTCCGTTTATTGTTTGCATAAATACGGATGAATATTTATTATTTTTGTCAAAATAAAGATTTATGTCATAAAGAGGTTTTATAAAATGATATTTGTCAAATTTGACATTGTTATTATAAACGCTTTTATTTAATTCTACATTTATTTTATCTGATATATTATTGATATTTACATAAAGATTATTCATTTTTATTGCATTTGATGTATTAAATAAAATACTACTATCAGTTATAATGCTTGAAAATGTATGAATACATGAAGATGAGTTAAATATGCTAAATGCATTAAATGTATTGCACTCTTTATCATTTTTACCACACAGAATCAATGGGGCATCTGAATATTTGTCTGCAATGGAAACATATGCATCATGTGAAATAACATCGGCATCAGAAATAGAAATGTCATATTTTTCTGAATTATGCCTATATATTTTTTCTATTTCAATTGATGCATCACACATGGATGCCATATTGTTAAAACTAGATGCTCTATCTTCATTAGTATTGAATAATGTAATTTTAAAAGGTTCTGTTCTAACAGCATAACTTATTAACTATGAAGGAGTGCAATTTAACATTTCTTCAGTTAATGAAACCATATATAATATATCATAGCTATTAGTAAAATCATCATAGTCTACATAGAAATATAATACATCTCCAGCTTTATATTCAGATTTCAATTTATTTGGTATAAATAAGGATGTATCATTAGGATCCAACGAATAGTAAACTTCTAAGCCTGGCCCGGTAATCTTAGCTTTTGCATAACTTGAATTACCATTAGTTTCAATATTGTCAAGATATTCTTTAAAATACTTTTTAGAAATTTCATCATCTTTTATATTTGGATTCAATTCTACACCAGATGATGTTCTAATATACAGCGATGCATTCGAAATTCCATAAAATGCCTTTCCTTTATAATCAACTAAATCATCTTCGCTATAGATATCTGATCGCTGTTCAGCTGACAATTGCTAAGATGTTTTATAATACATATTCCAATAAATGCTTGTATCATTTATATATGTGCTTAAATCTAAAAAGTGTTCAGTATCTTCAAATCTTGTCTAAACGCTTTCATTATTTATATCATATTCTGCTATTATTCTATCATGAATATCCGTAACATAATAACGGTCATCCTAAGTAGACACGTCCTAAACAATATATGTAATGAATGACGTGCTTGGATTTAAATAATAATAATTAGAATAATCTGGTTGTTGTAATAATATTCCTTTTTCAAATGCAAGACCTGCATCTGGGCTTGTCTAATAAATTGCATCATTAGTGTCATATGGAATCCATGGGCATGTTGTAATTGCAGCACTTGGGTCAAATTCAAAATGAGTAACTTTATTATATATGTTATAATATATAGAATTTATGGAGTTGCTTGAATTTGTAAATGCTTTTGTAATTGTTTGGTCATATTCTGACTTATATTGTTTGAATACAGATGCATTTTTAGTATTTGTTGGGTCAGCTGCCGTTAGCAGCATATATGACATTGATATGAAATCGCCATTTAAATCTAATTCAATACCATCTGCATCCATAATAAGGGTGGATGGATCATCATAATCATCTAAATCTCTGCAGATATCATTATTTGACAGGCGTGTTCCTGTATAATAAAATGTTTTAAAATTAATATATGAATTTTCATCATTAGATGAATTTTTAACAGCATTATAAAAATCTGCTGTTTGAGATGAAAAATATTGAGAAATTTCTTTCTATGTTACTTTCCATGCAGTTTCTATCGTAGCATTAATTGTATCAATATCATACTCCGAATCATCAGATGCTATCTAATTATCTAATATACGTTTTGCTGTATAAACATATGTTCCAATATCTATATATTCACCGTCGAAAAAATCATTAATATTTCCTATAAATATTGATTCACCTGATTTACCATTTTCACCTATTTTACCATTAACTCCGAGACCAGGAAGACCGTGATATTTTTGTTTTAATAACTTCATACTGTTCAGAACATATTTATTTTTTTATTTATTTTTAATTATTTTAGCATGTCATGTGTAAAAATATATAGATTTTTATATTTAAAAATATGTTTAAATAAATAGCAATGGAAACTTCTATTTTTTAATATTGTAGAAAAAGTGTATTTTTACACAAATTAAAAATAATATAATAGATGATTTCGAATCTGATGAAATTAATTAAAAACGAAAATGATTAAAAATATTTGAGAATTAAAGTAAAATTAACTTCTATTTTTTAGTTTAAAAATTTTTTAATAAATTTGCATCATAAATTAATAAAATAGCTAATATTATATGAGAAAAGAACTTGATTTAGAAATGACGAATGATTTAATTGAGAAAAAAACGTTAAATAATGTTTCTGATAATATATCAGAAGAAAAAAATGAGCAAATAATGTCTGATGAAGAAATTGATGCAGAAATTAATGCTTTGCTTGATGTGCCTGATGAAGAGATTATAAATTCTTTAAAACTCGCAGAAAAAGAAGAACGGCGAGCAGGAAGAAAAAAACTGGCATCAACTGTTCAAGCTGACAATCTTATTTCAAATTTTTTACAATCTCGTTCAGAAGATGATTGGAAAGCTCTTCAAGATTTTTTTTGGTATGGAATTAAACAGTATGCATATGGCTTTGTAAAAAATAATGATGATGCATATGATATGACAATTGAAACATTCATTAATGCATATAAGAATATTGATTCATATGAACCAAATAAAGCTAAATTTTCTACATGGCTATGGACAATTTGTCGGAATAATTGTCTTGGTTTTAAAAAGAGAGGAGCGCGTTTGAATATCGTTGACAATGATGTTTCTGAAATTTATGATTCCGAATTGTATACTGCAGCCGCTCGCAGAAATTCATATACACAGAATATTTCTGAATTTGAAAATGGTGTGTTTGCTGGAGCAGAATATCATGCAACAGATTTTTCTAATGTTACAAAGGATCTTTATGAAATTTCTATAATGGAGATGGCAAACATCCAAGGAATTGGTGGGCAGATTCTTCATATGAAATTGGTTGATAATATGAAAATCCGTGAAATTGCTGTCAAACTTTCTATGAATGAGTCAACGGTTAAAAATTATTTATATAGAGGAAAGGAAAATCTTAAACGAATTCTTTCAATTAATCATAAAGATTTAGTTGATACATACAATGATATGAAAGAGGCAATTGATATTGCATAATGTATTTAAGTTTTTAATTATAGTAAGGACATTGTTAATTAACAGTGTCCTTATTATATGAATAAACAAAATTACAAAATAAACATAAAATTTAAAATTGATATGTGATTATGAAATCAAAATTTAGAAAAAGAATAGAATTATTTTTTGAAAATCTTAAACAAATTAAAATAGACAAGAAAAATAGAAAGCAATTTTTAATTGACATTAAACAAGAGATTGTTGATCCTCACTCAAAATTTAATGCTTTTCATTTATCAACTGATGAGAATTATAATTCTATTACTACAATAGTATCAATTCCGGAAAATTTTCAATTGGCTGGAACAGATATTATGAAATATCAAAAACTTCAAGAACTTGTTAGGCCAATCAATTTATATATTAATAATGATTTGAATTGGGGTGAATATTTTACTGCACCGAATTTTTATTATATTGAGCAACTTGATGATTTAAAAGATACATTAGAAGATAATGAAGTTCTTGAAGAAGTTTCTTGTTCATATGTTGCTGAGTGGAAATATGCTCCAATTTTGGATAAATACCCAAATTTTAAAAAAGAGTTGGCCGCTTTTATAGGAATTAATACTTTAATCCTGGGAGGCTTAATAGCATTATTAATAGTTTCATTATGATAGGTGCAAAAGTATATAGAAACATATATTTTTATGGCTAGAAGATATTGAAAAATGGTATAGGTACTATAGATATTCAATATACTGGATAGGTGTTCAATAATGCTAAAAACATTAAAAATTTTGAACAAGAATTTGATAGTGAACAAGACCTATTAATAACTTGTCATGATTGTGCAAGTAAAAAATATAGAAGTATTAAAAAGGTATGAGTGAAATGATATTAAAAACTATATAAAAATAAACGTTTATTTAAATTATGGCAAAGAAAACTAATGAAAATTTTGACGCAACTAAAATGTCAGATGAACAATTGAAAAAGGCACATGAGAAATTCCGTAAAGATATGCGTGAGAAATTTGATAAATGGATTACAGTATATGATGAGGAAGCTACGTCTGATGATGTTAATAAATACAAAAAAGATTTTGATGATGAAGTTGCAAAGTATGCAAATCAAACTTATACTATTGTCGATAAGAATGCATTGGCATATGCCGAGCTTCTTAAGAAGTGGAATGCTGAAATAAACCATTGGGAAAAAGGCACATGGAAAGGTATGATTATGTTTGATAAGGTCATTTCAGAACTTATTGAGAAATATAAAAAAGATGAAACCCTTCCATTTGAAGTTGATTATGCAACTCTTATGTATTTATATCAAACAATGTCAAACCCTGCAGGTAGCGGTTTAGAGTCTGCGAGAATGATGGCAGAACTTGAGAATTATGATCCTTTTACAGGTGAACAGAAAGAAGGTGAGAATTTTATAACATATAGTCATATTCTTCAAAATATTTTGGATATTATTCGCAATTTAATCAATATTGATAAGAAACTTAAGATTATGCGCGAGCGTATCAATATTGCTACTGCAGGTATCAAGATTGATTTCAAAATCACTGAGATTGAAGAGTTTATTGAGTTTCATGATGCATTGTTCAATGAAGCATTGCCAGATGAAGAACAATTAGCAAAAATATGATTTTTTGCTAATTTGTTAGTCATGTATTAAATTGATGGAGAAATTTTTAAAAATTTCTCCATTTTTATGAAACAATGCAAAATATTTTTCTTATAATAATTAGTAATTAATTTTTAAAATCATGAAAAAACTGTTTGATTTATTTAAAAATATGTTTAAATATGCTTTCAATATTGAGCAATATAAGCATAAAGAGAACATCACACCAAAAACGTTGCAGACAGATGTAAAAAATAACCTAATTGGTTACCAAATTACTGACTATAAAGGAACCCCAAAAGTTTATAGTCAGCGCCATGTATTTAAAACATTTCTTAATGCAATTGATTTTGCTGATAATAATAATTTTTTATGTGATTTTGAAGTTCGTCCTGTTTACGCTGAAGATATTAATAACCCTATTTATATTGATTCATATTTGTGTCGATAAAAATGGAAAAAATAAAAGTTATATTTCTTGATTTTGATGGTGTTATTTCTACACCAGATTACAAATGGAGTTTGGAACCGGCTAAGGTCCAATTATTAGAGGAACTTATAAAGGACACAAACGCCAAAATTGTCGTATCATCTTCATGGAGCACTGGTTGCAGAACGGGTGAGGATTTTGTCAATAAAATGTTTGGCAAGTGGAAAGAAATAACAGGTCCACATGTAACTCCTGAAAAGAATCAGATATTTAAAGATGCTATAATTGATGTAACTGACCATATGGGTAATGATAGAGGTGATGAAATTCAAAGATGGTTAGATGCACATGAGGATGAAGTCGATTCATATGTTATTTTTGATGATGATGCAGATATGTTAGAGGAACAATTATTCAATTTTGTTCAAACTGATGGATATGAAGGATTGACAAGTAGAGAAATAAAACTTGCAAAGCTTATTCTTAATAAACAAAAAGTTAATCAGCCGGTAAGATTGAATTGGACTCTTATGTTAAAATGGTATGATAGAAATTCAGGCAGAAATTCAAATATAGATAATTTATTAATGGAATATCATAATAGCTTTAAATAAGCATGAATGTTAAAATAGTTAAAAAATATTTAAAAGAAGGCTATGGCGTTTCTGAGTTTAATGATTATGTTTATATTTTGGAATATAAAACTAAAACATTATTTGGAAAAGAAAAATGGGTTGAATTTCCAATAATGTTTGTAGATGAACGTGTTCTTAAAGATTTTATCGAATCTGCTTATATATTCAATTTTGAATTTGGTAAATTAACACGCGATTTAATAATGAATAGTACAGCTAATCATTATAAAACATACAGAATATGTGGAAATGATTGTTGCATACATTTTGAAGATATATTTATATCTGATAGTGGATATAAAATTTTTAGATATGGCTCAAATATTGTTTTAACAATAGACAAATGGACATACACACCGAATTGGCAAGGAAAGTATTTATCAAATTTATATTCATTATATAAAGAAGATTCAAATATAGGATTGTCAAATGCAATAGAAGAAAAAGAATACAAAATAGTAGAAAAAGATGGATGACAAACAATATAAAATAGTAAAGAAACATCTTAAATCAAGAGATTTTGATAATGATGTTTATATTTTAAAATATAGATTTCCTATATTTCATTTTTGGGCAGAATATCCTATATATTTTACAAATGAAAATATATTAAAAGATTTTGTTGAATCAACATATCTTTTTAATTTTAATTTTGTGTTTTTACATGATAACTCAAACTATATGGGAACTGAACATTATATTAAATGTTTTAAAAGAGGATTTAATATATATTTGTCAACTAAAAAGGTTATACATAATTATGTTTTAGAAGATTGGACATCAAATTTTACTATTGTTGAAACTGAATATGAAAGTGATGCACCAAGATATCATGGGAAAAAATTATCAGATGCATATAATGCATATTTAAAATCTACAAGAGTTGGCTTATCAGAATCACTAGAAGAAAAAATATATAAGCTTACAAGTGAATAAGAGAGAAAAACTTCTCTCTTATTTTATTATAAAATATATAGAAAAATTAAAACAATATGCATGGATAATAGACATCTTGTAATCAATTTAATTGGCGGCCCAGGTTGTGGAAAGTCTACTACTATGGCCGGTGTATTTTATTGGTTAAAGAAGCATATGGTCAATTGCGAAATGGCAACAGAATATGCAAAAGACAAAGTCTGGGAAGAAGACTATCGAGCTATGGATGACTAGCTTTACATTATTGGAAAACAATTTCATAGGATTTCTAGATTAATTGATAAAGTAGATATTGTTATTATGGACACTAGTTTACTAAGTTCAATTATATATGATAAAAACCATTCAGATGCACTTAAACAACTTTGTATAGAGGCATTTGAGAAATTTAATAATATGGTATTCTTTATAGAACGTGATGACATTTCTTATGAGACATCTGGAAGAAGAGAAAATTCTGACAAAGCTCTTGAAATTGACAAAGCATATAAAGAACTAATGGAAGAATTACATATTTCTTATAAATGCTTACATAATGAAAATTCTGTAGAAACTATTATAGAAGAATTGAGAAATCAAGGTTATATCAATGAAAATGATGAATATGCAGAAAAAGCAAAAAATCAATTAGGATTTAAAGCTATTATTTACAATTTATAGGAAGTTAAATACTCTATGAAAATTGGGACAACATTCCACCATGAAAGCGGAATAGAATCAGAATTTGTTGGATGGTCAAAAATTGATGGTGAAGCCGTGTTCAAAATTACAAATAAAGATTCTAAAGATGCATTTAACAAATTTATAAACAGTGATTATGTAAAGGGAATGTCATCATATTTAAATCCGGCATCTCCAGAAGTCAATTTGATAATTGGTCAACCAAAATTGGTAAAATTAAAATAATCAAACATAATTATGGACAACAATAAAGAAGAAAATATTGAAAGAATGTCATATCATCCAAGCGCAGAAGAAGAGTTAAGAAAATCTATAGAAGCATTAGAGAGAATTTTAAAAGATTTTAATAATAAAGGTCTTCATATACTTGATATAAGAACAAATCCTATTGAATTATATGAAGAAGATTTCGTGTTAACTGTAACAGAAATTCGTTATGATGGCATCTTGACTGTTAAAAAATCAGATGATCCAAATGCTGTCATATTTAATATACATGATTTAACAATAGTGGATAATTTACATGAATTGTATGAAGTTATAGATGATGCTCTTAAAAATTATGTAGAAGAAAATGAAAATGAGTTTGCCCCAGTATTTGAAAAATTTGAAACATCAAAATTAGATTTAAGAGATACAAGTATTTATGAACCAAAAAATTTAAATGAAGATTGCAAAGATTTTTGGGGTAGCGATGAAGAAAATGAATTAGTAGAAGAAGATACATTATCTGATTCAATACCAGTAGAATGTGATTCTGAATATTCTTGTGATTATGGTGGAACATTTGAAGCATGTGGTGATACTGCACCATGTTGTGGATGTTTAGACGATATTCCAGATGTTTATGACTATTTAACTGATGAGATGTTCCCTACAGAAGCAACTGAAAAGGACAGATATAATAAGTATGTAAGAAGAACTCCTTGGTCAGAAATTGAATCATATAATAAGAGTAATAAGAAAATTGTTGATGATTATATTAAATATTTTAGAGAGAAATTTCCAGAAAAAGCTAAAGATAAAACAGACATAGAGATTCTTGCAGAAAATGATGATATTTGGGAAAAAGGACTTTATGATGATATTCTTTTAAATAGTTTGAAAAATGGAGATTATGTTCTTGATACTTATTCAGATGATGGATATGTCAAAGGTGGTCTGAAAGGAAAAAATAGACATGATGTTCTTGCTAATTTTGATGTTGTTATTGATTGTACATTAGTTGGTTATGTATGTAGACCATATATTGTTTTTGGAATTTCTAAACAACATTCATGGATGGCTGAGGCTGTAGATGATGATTATACAAGAGAAGAACTTAGAAAGATTTCAGATTTAAGTGGACCAAAAAATGATGAAGACCTTCATTGGTGGAGAACAGAAGGTGTCTACAAGTATCATGAAAGAGAAATAGAATTATATAAAGAAGGACATGTTCATTTTAAGATTAAGGATCTTGGAACTGAATATAGACAATATATTAGAAAAGTGGATCATAAAGCAGAAAAGCATAAAGTGACACATGATATTTGGTAAAAATTAAAATGGATGAAATTTGATTTCATCCATTTTAATTAAAATATCATTCATTAAAATTCATGAATCCATCTTTTTGTGTTTCTATTTATCAAAACTAAATTTTGAGAAGCGATTCATTATTTAATAGAGCAGCATTGTATTAATTTTTTGCTGTTGTGCCCATTTATCTGGAATGAAAAGATACTGCCGGTTTTTCTTTTTATAAAAAATATAAGCAGTATCAAGTTTTTTACAATATTCTCTAATAATTCCATAACCAACCAAATAAATCACATCAGAATTATTATTGTAAAATGCAAAGTAATCAACTTTCTTTTCTAGAACACTAGGAACCAAATAATTTTTATTTTGTGGGCTGTGTGCTGAAAAATAAAATCTCACAATTTCATTATTTTTAATTGCTGAAATATAACTTCCATCTATAAAAAGATCATATCCATGTGCTTTAAGATTGTCACAAAATATTTTTCTTAATGACATATAATTCCATTCACGAGAACGTTTATTTATTTCTTTTGATGGAATATTAATAATATTTTTTATATTTTCACCAAGTAATTTATTTACTTCTATAAAATGATTATTCATAAATCAGTGAGCTATTTTTGCAAATTGTGTTAATTTAATTTCTTTTAGATGTTCTAAATCTTCTGAAGAATCAGCTTCATTCACATCTTCTAAACATGAATCTAAAGTTTCTTCTCGTTCTATGAGTTCATTAAGCTCATTATTTACGCCAGCAAGATAAATACGTTTAAGGCTTTCATTCTTATCAATACGTTTCATTTCCTCCTCATACAAACGCATCAATTTCATACGTTGACCAGCTATAAGACGTAAATCAGAAATTAACTCTTTCTTGCGGGCTTTATTAAATGCAATTGCACGACCTTTTTTCTCATCAAATACATCAGTATCATGACAACGTGAAACACCAATAAATGTACGACCATACCAGCGATCAAACAATCGACATACGGTTACACCACTCTTCTCGTTCTTTGAAAATTTAACAGTTTGCGATTTGTCCTGTTCGGCCAGGCTCATTTCTGTGAATTTGCTCATTTTTTAATTATTTTATTTTTGTTAAACATTATTAGGTTTTCGGTCACCTAATTCAATAATTGTATATTTTTTTGATTAAAAGTTTCAATGTAAAAATAAAATTTTAATATATTTGGTGAAAAAATTAAACTAATCTGTAGAAAGCCTATACAGAATTTTAGACTTTGTTCTTTTAAACTTTTGGTTTAAAAGTTATAAAATTATATAAATGTTAATAGTTTAAACACCTAAATCATGAAAATTAAAAAAATAGAAAAAATAAATTATCAAGAAGATGTATATAATTTACATATAGATTCTCCAAATGATAATTTAAATCATAATTATTTTGCAAATGGATTATGTATAAGCAATTGTCATCATAATTCTACCACATCTATTAAAAACGTAATGTCAAAAAGCGTAAATCTTAGATATTCGGTTGGTGTAACTGGAACATTCCCAAAACCAAATACTATTGAAAATATTGAAATTCAATCATATATTGGCCCAGTTGTATATAGATTAACTGCTGATCAATTGATTAATGAAGAACACGCAGCTACGCCTATATATGTAGTATTTCAAATAATGAATTGGGCCACAATGGAAGAAAAGCGTCAACTTTATTATAATAGAGCACAAAAAGCTAATAATGAAGATGATATGACTCTTGGAAACAAGTTGTTAAAGCAAGAACAAGAGTTCGTTAATAATTCATATACACGATTAAAGTTTATTGGTGATTATGCAATTAAAATGGCAAAAAATACACTTATTATATTCGGTGATGTTAAAGGTGGATATGGAAAAAAACTTGCAGAATATGTAAAAGATAATTCTGAAAAGAATGTTTATTATGTAGATGGAAACACACCAACTGAAAATCGTGAATATTATAAGAAATGCATGGCTGAAGACCATGATGGAAAAACCATTATAGTTGGAAGTATAGGCACTTTTGGAGAAGGCATAGATGTGCCGAACATTGAATCTATATTCTTGGTTAACTCTGCTAAATCTGATAGAATGGTTCGTCAAGTAGTTGGCCGCGGATTGCGTAATGCTTCAGGAAAAGAAAAATGTATTTTATATGATTTTGTAGATGATTTAAGATATTCTGAAGATAAGAAAAAAAGATATTATGATAATTATATGTGGTCTCATTATAAGACACGTAAAACAGTTTATAGTGAACAGCATTTTCCAACATATGAGCAAAAGTACAATTTTGAATAGATATGAAAAATTTTGAATGTTGAAGTAAGAGCATTAAATGTGTACAGTTACAATGATGTCATATACTCTAGCATTTATTGATAAAGAACTTACAGACAAAACTTCAGATGTCATTAAAGAGAAAATTAAAAATACTAAATCATTTAATGTAGTAAACTAGAGTTTATGAATTTGAATTATTTGAATCTAAAAGTGAAGTACCAATTTTAAATGAATAAAGAGAGGTTTTAATCTCTCTTTATTGTTATTACTGGTCTGATTCCTAATCCTTTATATCTTAGTTCCGGACTAATATATATTTTATCTCTATAAAATTTAAATGCAAACGCTTTTTCGCATGTCCAATTTGTTAAAGAAGATGCCCAATATCCACCTTTTAGAGTGTCCCCCATATCATTAGCAGTATAAAATGTATTTGATGGAAAAAATAGCTCATTATCAGCCTATTTAAATAACAATCCATTTAATCCAAGAATGCCATTATAATTGTATATCAATGTCGAATTAATATAATTTCTAAGTTCAGCAAACTGGTCAACTGTAGGAATATGAAAATTCGGATTTAAATTGTTTAATGTTATTGAGGCAACATCATCTTCTAATTCTAATTCAAATAAACGATCCTTATATGTTTGACTAATTTCATCACTTCCTGTATATTTTGTGTATTCCTAAAAATCTTCAAAATCATTATAAAATTTATAATTGTTTAATGTATATATTTCTTTTTCTTTTAATTCACCCCATGCATAATGATTTCCAACCCAATCTTCTGGTATATCTAATTTTTTTGGATCTACTCCTATATTATATTTGTACCATAATGTTCCGGAAGGTAAATTAAAATCAACTGTCAAACTATATAATTCCGCTAAATTAGAATTTTTAACAATATTATGTTTTGAAGACAGCGTCATTTTACCATCTTCTTCATAATCATCAAGTGCCAACTATATGCCTCTATTGATTGCTTCTAATATATGTTTATAATTTTTCATAAATAATCAGGTGTATGTTCAGGATCTATAATTACATATTTTTCATAAGGTGCCATAGCTATTTGTATTGATGTTGATAATTTCTATTTATCCAATTGATCTTTTTCATAGTCACGTATTTTGATTCTATGTCTATTAGTAGACTATCTTTGTATTTTCATGTATGCAATGGAACCATTCATGAATTCTAATTTAGCTATTCTTACATTAGGATAAGAGCCAGCATAATCACTATACATTTTCTAAAATGAAATATCTTTTAGATCTTGTAAGTATTTTAATGCATTAAATAAATCTTTATCGTCAACTAATTCACCTAAGTCATATTTAGATAATGCCACTCCTCCAGTTTTATCATACTATTTTAAATCATCTATTAATTCTTGAAATTCATTAGGAATATTGATATTTTCATTCTAAATTAATTCAAGCTCATCATATAATAACCATCCTTTGAGACGTTTACGTATATGTGAATCAAAATATCTATGAATTTTTGGATAATTGATTGCTTTGGCTGCTAAGTAATATCTAACTGTTTTTTCAGGTGTGCCAAGTTTTATGAAAATATTATGAAGTGCAGAATGATTATTCATGTTCATGATCATTGTATACCAATCATTTATTGTCGGCATCCATTCATCGTTAAACTGCGGAAGAAACTCATTTTCACCTTCAAATAATATTTTGTATAAATTATATTTCATTAAATTCAATTTTTAAATAAATTAATTTTTATTTAAAACTGCACGAACAGCAAAGCCATGACAACGCCCGCCGCGGTTCATGGTGTCAAAGTTCGAAGCGACGCTCATGTACCAAGCATTATTAGTAGAAATTGCACTACGGCTAGAAGACCACAAATAACACATAGACCGAATGCAATTGATCTAATCCTTATACTTGCAACCAGTTGCTGGTATAAATAATTCATTTCCATTTATTTTGCTAGTAAATAATCTTCCATTTAGCTTTTTTATTTTCTAGTAATTTTCAATCCATTTGCTAGATGTATATTTTAATAATTCTTCAAACTGTTCTTTAGTTGGCATTTTCATTCTATTATCAAACTAATAAGCAGTATCATCTTCTAACTATAATTCTATTAAGTCATCTTCATTATTATATTTAGTTATTAAAAAGTAAAAGCCATTTTCAGTTTTGAATTTATATGTTTCCCAAACATAATTATCTTTAGATTTTATCTCACCCCATGCATAATAATTGCCATACCAGTCTTTGGATTTAGTATGTTCTGGATCCATATTTAGTTTATCCCAATCGCATCCTAAATTATATTTGCACCACATAGTTCCTGAAGGCAATCCTAAATCAACAAAATTATTATATAAACCCCACAATTTTTTACCGCCGGCATTTTTAATGACATTTTGTTTTGAAGATAACTAATTATTATCTTCAAAATCATCAAGAGCCAATGTTACACCTTTATTAATTGCTTCTAATATGGATTTGTTTAATTTCATAAATTAATTTATCTATTTAAAACTGGACGAATAGAAAGACCCACTGGACGTGAAAAACATCGAAGAATAGACCCACTATCTTGTTTAGACTAATATTGCAAAGATGTTACACCAGTATTATTAAAATCTAATGAATATGCAGCATGCGAATACCTTGAAATTATATTAGATGCCCAATATGCACCTATATTAGCACAGTAATTAACATATATATCTGAATAACCACATGCTGGAAAAAATATTTTTCCGCCATTTATTTTTGATTTAAAAATTAACCCATTTAGACCTTTAATATTTTTATAATTTTCAGTCCATTTATTAATTGTATATTCTAATAATTCTCGAAATTGCTCATTTGTAGGAATTCTCCAATAATGATTTATATTATATGCCGCGTCATCTTCTGGCAATAATTCATCCATATTATCTACATATCCATGTTCAGGTTTCAAACAATATTTTGTTAATAGCCTGTCACGTACATTATTATGATATTTATAATTATCCTAAGTATATTCATTTTTTGGTTCTATTTCTCCCCATGCATAATAGTTACCATACCAAGATTCCGGTTTAGAAAGTTTATTTGGATCTACTCCTAAATTATATTTTGCCCATAATGTTCCAGATGGCAAACCTAAATCCACAAACATATTATGAATTTTCCATAATTCTTTACCATCAATGTTTTTAATGACATTTTGTTTTGAAGATAACTAACTATCATCTTCATCATCAAGAGCTAATTGGATACCTTTATTGATTGCTTCTAATATTTGTTTGTAATTTTTCATATTAAACAAATTAATCACATTATATTTCAATATATTTATTAAAATAAGCACGAATACAATAAGAAATAACCAATAAATACAAAAAATGAAAACTAGATTAAAATGAAAAGTATATTTATAGGATTTGACTTTAGCATGAACAAACCTGCTGCTACGGTTCTTTATGATTAGAAATTTTATCATTTTATATGGCCATCAGAATTAGCAGATAAGTTTGTAAAACTTTATAGAGATAATGGAGTTTATTGTTATTCAAGAGGATTGGCCCCGGTTTCTACAAAAGATAAAAATTCACAAATAGTGTTAGAACATACAATTCGTTCTACAGAACTTGCAAATCTTATAGTTGAAACACTGGATCACTTTTTAGAATTTATTGCGTATGTTGAACCAGGTGCACCTATTTATATTTCATCTGAAGGATTGTCTTATGGTTCAACAGGTGATGCAGCATTAAATCTCGCAACATACAAAGGTGTTTTGTTAAGTAAATTATATGAGCATTATAAAGGAAGATTATATGGTCTTTATACATATTCTCCTATTACATTAAAAGCCACTGCCGGTTGTGCTGGAAAAAACAAGTAGACGTCTAAAACACCAATGATAGATGCATATAAAAAAGAACAAGTTAATAATAAATTTTAGGCAGCATTAATAAATGGAGAATTTATTAATAAAACTGCATACATTCGTTGTGTAGATGATATTGCAGATAGTTATTGGGCATTAATAACAATGATTAAAAAGGAAGGTTTTCTTAAATAATGAATTTACAATTAAATATTGAAAAAGGTGGTTCTGGAGATAAATTAGGAAAAGGATTAGAAGATTCAATTACTAATTATACGAGTAATACTATATTAGGTGGCATAAGTGGAGCATCTGATGTGATTGCGTCATCTGGTATAAATTTTGGTAAAGGTTCTACAGATAATATTATAGCAGATAATATTGCAGCTACAATAAATTTAACAGGAGAACAGGGATTAACAAATTTGGCAAATAATTTGAATGCATATACCCAACAATTGGCATCAATGGGATTGAATGAGCCTGAAGAATTAGTCAAAATAATCTTATCTGAAATTGAAAAAGTTCTCGGAGAAGATGGTATTATTAATTCTATTAAAATTAGTATGCAAACAACTACTGCATCAGTCAATTTGATTAAGCTTGGTTTAGATTATGCAACTTCTATTGCAAATATTTTAGCAAATATTTCTAAATTAATGAACAAATTAAATAAAATGCAAGATGTTGATGTTATATGTGTGCCATCTGTTAAAGAATCTGCAAATATATTTAATGCATCATTAATTAATTAGATGAAAGCTTAGCACAATGCATTAAAACAACAATTGCTCGTATTTTTTAATTCAATGATATGCACTTCTAATGATGCAGTATTAAATAATATTACAATGTCAATTGATAATATATTAGAAGTTATTGAACCTGCAATAGAACCAACACTTTAGCAATACACCGGACATACGACTGCAGAAATTAGAAATATATGTAATAAAGGATTCACTTATATAGGGATGATAGAAAGATCTGCAGCTAATAAAAGAAAAGAAAAAGCAGAAGATGCAGCCAAACCTGTAAATGAAGATGGCGGGGATGTTTCTACAGAAGATAATGCTGAAAGTCCATTAGATGAAAATAGAGATGCATCTGTAAATGATGCATTTAAAAGAATTATATCAAGTATAGATAAAAATGCATTTAAACTATCAAAAGATGAATAGAAAAAACTAAAAGATGAAAAAATTGAAAAATCTAAATAGAGATGGAAAGAAAAATCTGAAGATTTAAAATATGGTCAAGCTAAAGAAAAATTAATGGAGTGGCTGTCATCATAGTCTATAACAATTCAAAATGGGTTTTATCTTATTATCATAAAAGACATGATTGACAGAATTAAAATATTCTGTTCTCAGTTGTAGAATACATCTACAGTTAATCAGGTTGATTTATTAAATATATTAACAAATATATTAGGATTCTTTGAAGATCTTGGATTAACACCAGATGCTCAAGGAATTTCACTAAATGATTTGCGAATACTTGGCATAACAGTAGCTGGAACAATAGCAGAAACTGCCATAAATAGCACCAATAATGTTTTGCAAACAGCAAATACCGCAGCACTAGAAATAGTTAATAATAATTCATCATACGCTAATTACAATAATACTATAATATCTAATAACAATATTTCTAACTACAAATCAACAAATGTTGACATGTTTAATACGTCTAAATCTTTTGCAGAACAAAGCATAACAAGTGCAATGAATGGCTCAGATATTGTATCAAATGCTGCTAAATCAACCGCATCAAATATAATATCAAACATAGATAATTAGGTGATGAATGCTGCAATAGATACAGGAATGAATAGCTCTATTATAGATAGTTAGACATTGACAAATAATATTTCCAAGACAGAAACATTTACATATACACAGAGTAATGAAAATAAAAATATTAACATTGATATTACTCTTAATAAAAACCCATATTTACATATTATTGAAATAACAAATTTTATTAAATAGTTCAAATATGGAAATAATAAAAATATTTTTAACAATGGAGCGTTAAAACAAATAAAAGACTCATTTAAAGAAGCTTGGGATATAAATGATACTGTTATATTAAATATAAATGCAATTGTTGATGGTATTACAAAGCATTATATATTTACTATAAATGTCAATTAGAATTATAGAAATGATGAAGAAAGCAGTAGTATAACATAGAATAATGAATATATATTAAGTGAAAATATTACCGGTACATCAGCTAATGCAACAGATACTTTAATAGGTTCTGAATCTTCAATAACAGGAAAAACATCAAATCTTACAAACAATATTAAAACTAATACAATTAATGGTGTTGAAAATGCTGGTACACATGCACTATCGCAATTAGCAAAGACCAGTGTGAATATTGACATGGGCTAGATAGAAAAAGTATTAAAAGGCAAAGTATTAATGTTTGATGAAGTTGTTCAATTTTTAAAAATATTACAGCCAGTTATTCAAAGTCTTAAAGTGTTATGTCATATATTAGAAAATTATGTAATTAACAAGAGATTTGTTAAAGATAAAGGAAGAATAGCTTTAAGTGATTCAATTAGAGAAGCTGCACAGCTAATTAATGGGCTTAAAGACTTGATAAATTTAAAAGATACTAATTTCTTTACAGTTAGAACAAAGGAAACATCAGATTGGGCAATATCCACATTTAATAAGCAGCCTGATAAAGCTGGTATGATTACTATAGATGTTTTAGGAACCACAAAATTAAATACATATTTATCATTACATCATATTAATCCAGATTTCCCGCTTAATTTATTAAAAGGCACAACAATGTATTTTGATAATTGGGGAATAACTAATGGAAATTATAATGATGGAACAACAAATGAAATTGATAATATTGAAGTAAACCGTTATGCTAATGAAATTTATTATGATTCCTATAATAGATCATCTATATCTAGTGAAATTCTTAGAGCTAGAAAGAAAAATATTGATCCATTAATAGATATAGAAAATAATATTTCCGAAGAAAATGATAATAGCACAGAATCATTGTTAAAAATGATAACAATGAAAACAGATGAAATGGAGGGCACATAGACAATTGATATGTGTAATTTAAATTTATGCCCATAGCCATTAAAAGAAGAAAAATTGCCAGAAAAAAGTGCAGTTATTATTGAATTTGGAGATGAATATACTTTAGGTGATAAAGTATAGTATAATTTAAATGTCAAACCTGGCGATACAATTAAAGAAGGACAAATAATTGCATATATAACATATGATAATAAATAGATCCCTATACGAACACAATACACAGGTACTGTAAGAGCAACTGAAAACAATGAAGATTTTGCACAGTTATATCCATCTGTTGCTAAAAGACATTTTATTATAGATGATCCAGATTTATGTATGCCAATTGATTATAATATAAATGATATATTTGACTTATAGAAAAAATTTAAAAAAACTACTGAACTGGAATCGTTTATATTAAACTGTTTACCAATTTCTATTTTGCCAATATTATTAGCCAAAGCGGATAGAGATGGTGCACCATTTATACAAATTTATCCTTCAATTCCTGGAGCGATACAAACTGTAACAGGAGTATGTTCTGAATATGATAAAATTATTCAGAAATTTGATTCAGATATTAATAATTTTTCTATTTAGCTGAAAAATATTAGTTCAGAAGAGCACATTAAGGCAGGAGTTAATGGTGAAACAACAGTATTGAATAATAAACAATATGTAAATATTAGAACAGACTTGACTAAATAGTTATTTGAAGAAATGAAAGCTGTTAGGCAAAATATGATAAAATGTGCTATAGATGTGTATAATAATGCAATAGATAATGAAAATAATGATTTAAATGGTGATTATACTTATGAAGATTGTATTGGCCTTGCATATTTTAAAAACAAATTTACCAGAGGTGCTGATGACAAAATTGAATATAATAATTATTATATAAATTTATTATAGACAATTCCGGATTCATAGAAAATGACAATGGCACCTATCAATATTAACATATCTGACATTCAAGGAGAACTTGAAAAATTTTATCTTACGGATGAATAGCGTAACACAGGTGCGCATATAGACATGACATCTAATAATTTTTTAAATATTAACAATGTCATGTCATAGATTAGCAATATGAATAGCGCTGATGATGGGCCAGATTATATAGAAGAATATAGAACACTTATAACAGATATTATAGATAATAGATTAAGTTATGAATAGAAGACTAAAACTGAAATGATTAAGCAATTTAATCAATTTTATAATACTAATATTAAACATATTAATAATGCATTTAATAATCTGAAGAATAGAATACAAGATTTGACAAACAAACAAGAGATTCTGCAATAGATTAAAATGGATAAACTTGGTAATTATTATAACAATTTAAATACTCAGGCTGACAAAGATAATTTTAGAACAGATGATAATAACAAATTAAATAATGATAAGAACTATTATAACTCATGTTAGCAGGCAGTGACAATGTTTATGTATCTTATTAATTCTGATATCAATGAAAATCTTAAAAAACCATTATAGATTACATCATCTGTCATATCAACACAAACTGATAAAGAAAGCCTTTTATACGCAATCAGTTTGTTTAATGCTTAGTATATTAATGAATATGTAATATATAAAAATTAGAAATACATAGATATATATAATTTAGTTCAAGATATTATTAAAAATGTGTATGATAATTCTAATGCAGAATTGACGCTAAAGAGATGTATATAGACTGTTAAGGAAGTCATTCCAGATATTACAGAAGATGAAATTGAATATATAATAAATGCCATTAATGCCATTTCTAGCAAAGATGATGAGTTGTCTACAAATACAATGGCATATTTTAATAGAAAATTAAATGAATTTTTCTATACTATGACTGTTGAAGAATCACAGAAAATAATATAGTTTTGGAATAAAGTATTAATTGCGTATAAAACTGAATACAATATTGACAGCGCAATAGAATCTATTACAAATTATGCAAATAATATGAATTCTTTTGCAAAATGGCCTCAAAGCATTAATATTAAAATCGACCAGACATCTTATGAATTATATACATTTTTAAATCCAGAAAAATAGACAACCGGCACTTCAACAATTCCATTTACTGACTTGAATATTGATGAGTTGTCTATCCCAATGAAAATGCCAGAACCGGTAATAGATTTAAATGATATTAAAGACATTAGGAAAAATGATTCGACTACAATATTTGATTATGATTATTGGCTAGTATATATGCTTAATGCAACGCTATTTACATTAATTCCAACATTTTGGGCTGACGGGTTTGACATTCCACCATACATGACACCATTGTTATTGCCTGCGATTTATTTACCTATTGCGCCTCCTGTAATGATTCCAAAAGTTAATATGCTAATAGTGTTTGGAATTGCCATTCGTGGTATATGGCCAGCCCCAATTATATTAATGGTGAATTTATCATCAGATGATGCAGATGCTATGATTTTTTTAAAGCTTTCAATGGAAATTGCTAAAGATATTTTTAAAAGATTACAGGAAACTATTGAAAATTCAATACCTGCAATGGTGAAAAGTATAATTAACAAATATATTTCTGAAAATGAAATTGCATTAAAAGCCATTGAAAAATTTAGAACATACTCATCGATAATTAGAGCAATTCCTATTGAAGACAAAGCTCTAATTGAAAAGAAATTCAATGAAGAGCTGGAAAAACAATTAAATCAACAGACCAAATTAAATTCTGCTAATGAAACAATAAAAAATTCTAAAAATGCCATTAATGAATATAAACAAAATACTATGGAGGAAATAGATAAAAAAGTAAATCAAAATAATATATAGAAAAAACTGATGAAATATGATAGACGCCAAGTAATAATACGTGAAGCCGATCTTGAAAATGGCCCAGAGCCAATGTAATAATATGCTAAACTTAAAGATTTGATGTAATAAATATCGTTAAAAATGAATAAAATCCATATGAATAAGTTTTTAAATAATATAAAGAATGATAGAACTATTAAATCAGATGAATCTGAAAATAAAATAATCAAATCATTGATGGTTTAGGGCAAGAGACAACAGGAAAAATTGTCAGGTGAGGGGTTTGACGCATATGACTCTGAAACATTATTCAATGGTAAATTATATAGAGGAAATATTTATATATTTAAATATACAGCAAAAAATCCAACAAAGTATTCATATAAAGGTGTAGATGTTTATTTTTCTGACAGCCTTCCTGTTATATTAATGATAGGAGAAACATCTTCAACTATTAAAGGAATTAATTTGAATTTCTGTAATAAAGCTCTTAAAACAATAATACTCAACATGATAATAAATTTAGATGAAGATTTCTATTTTAGTGGAGGCGCATAGAAAATGGCATATAATAAGCAAGCTCCAATATCTTAGAAAGTTTATAAATTTCTATCTGATGAAAACGCACAAGAAAAAATGATACAAGAACTTTAGCGTGCATATCCTAATATAGATTATAGCGTAATATTTAGGCATTATGCCATTTCAAATATTTCAAATATAAGAATGATTGAGCCATGGCAATGGAAATATTTACCAAATTTGAATTATAATAGTTTTGATAAAGGCGATACATTAAAAGCAATATAGAAAATTTCCGGAATTGATTAGATTCATTTCTAAAAAGAGGTTTAATTTGAACCTCTTTTTAGTCTCCATCTGGAATATATTTGTATAACCCATCAAAAAAACTTTTTGAATTTGTAATTGACATAAACACGTGATACACATCAAACTTTGTAAATTTAACACCATCGTCTAACAACATATATAATGTATGTATCATATGATCCCATATATTTGCACGTAAAATAGAGAATTCATCAATGCCTTCATTTAAATGACAATTTGGAACATCATACTCAAGTTGCTCCCAGAAATTTTCATCTTTTACTATATCAATTAATACTGTTCTAAGTTCATATTTTGTAAAATTGTTTCCATATGAAATCATATTATTTAATATACTTTTCAAAGTAGATGTTATTTCATCATATAATCTGGTGTAATCGTCTGTCTAGTATCTTTCATCTTTCAGATTATCTTCAATTTCTTCAAAATTAAAATTTTGCAAATCTTCATTAATTAGCTATTCACGTGAATTCTGTACTCCTATATGTGGATAGTCTACATATTCTAAATCATCATGTCCTTTCATTAATTGCTAAAACTGATAAGGATACCCACTAAGTTTATTACAATTATCAACCATCATAACTGATAAACTTAATAAATCATCATAGCTGTCTGATGCAAGCGCTTCAGATTTATATGTTTCAATTGCGTCTTTTGAATATCCGCACTATTTCATTGCATTTATCGTATATGATATTATTGAAAATGCATTTCCATCTATTCCAACCAATGAATATGGATGTCGTTCTCTGCTCATAAACTTTACAATATTTTTTATTTATAATATAAAAATGTTCAATATATTTATTTAATGAATGATATTAAGCAAAAAATAAAAGATAAAAATAAGGAGCTAACCAAACAATTTGAAAGCAAACCAATGTCTGTATCAAAATTAATAGATTACATGCATAAAGAATTTGATAGAGATGCTGTTGCTGAAAAATGTTTTAAAAAGGGCTTCGATGACCCAGATTCTAAATACTATCAAATGGATGTTAAACAGATTGTTGAATCATGGGAAGCTAAAGCAACTGAATCTAGAATGTATGGTTCAATGATGGATAGTTATATTGGAACATGTTTAACAGAACCAGAAGACGTAGAATCATGGAAACTTGATAACAATTATGATTATGATATGCGTATAAATGGTTTATGTAAGGGGTTTGAAGAATTTTATGAAACGCTGACTACAAAGACAGATTATGAATATGTTTGTCATGAAGAGAAACTGTTTATAAAATCGAATAAAACTGATGAATGGATAAATGGAAGATTTGATTGTTTGTTTTATTCACCAAAATTAAACAAGTATTTGGTAATAGATTGGAAAACATCTGGAAGCATTGATAGAGAAAATAAATGGGAAAAAATGTTTGGCCCATTATATGATAAAGATGCATGTAATCTTAATGAATACACTATTCAAATACAAATGTATAAAAAGGCTTTATCAGAGGTTTATAAATTGGCACCTCCGGAAAATATAGATGTTTATATTTGTCAATTTTCTATTGAACCCAATGAAGCGGGAACCCATTTCTATTTATATAAAGAAGGTTTTAAATATGATTCGCAATTACTAGATAATATAATAGAATTTGCATACAAAAAATCCAGGATAAAATAATCCTGGATTTATGTTATAACGCTCTAAGAACTAAATTTGGAAATTTCAACTTTTTACAAATTTCTACTAATGTTGGGTTTGTATCTGCGTATGATGCTTTGCTCCAATGCTTTACTGAGCTTGTGTTCCAACCAGAAATGTCACATTTTAATGATTTGCATCCTCTAAAGATATATAACATATTTCTTACATTAGATACATCCCATTTAGAAATATCTCCATTAAATTCTGAGGTTTTTGAGCCAAATGCATTTGAAAATAAATTAACCATTGATGTAATATTGGAAGTATTAATCCAGTTAAAATTGCCATTGTACCCAAAATATTTTACTCCTCTTTGTAAAACAGTGACCAACTGAGCAGTATCATTTACTATGACTTTTCCAACATATGCATTAGGTTGAGCATTATTTACCGCATCAATTATAATATCTTCTAGAACAGATAGTTCACTATCATCATTATTCAAAATTCGTTTGTGCACAAATACATCAAAATTATCAAAATTTTTAACTATATTATGCTTAGTATCAATAGAAGATGGTTTTTCTATAGCATTAGCATCAATATCATTTTCATCATCTAAACTTAATATCTCTAATAAATTGTGCAATTTAAATTTATCATTATCACATTTTGAAAAAGTAAGCATTTTAAAAACTTTTAATTTTTATTATTTATTATAAAAACAATGACAAAGGAGACCGGTACATTCCAATTGTCATTGTGTGACATACATTTATATGATGAAGCGTGTTAAAATAATATTGTTTAATTCACGGTAAAATAAATCATATCAAAAGTATATGTCATAATATTTATTAAAGAGATGATATTTTATTTCTTTTATATAATTCCTTATATAAATCTGTAGATTCACATGGATTATATTGTGCATCAATCAATCCACAAATTTTACTTTCTAAAACTGGTGATAAATCATTTATTTTATTTTTATATACAATAAAATTACCAGAAATGTATTTTGGCATACCTTTAATATTGGTCAATCCACCCCCAACGCATATAAAATCTCCATATATTTGTTCAGGCCCATCATTCAAAGATGTTAAGTTTAAATTCATTTTGCATTTAAAATCTCCATGAATAACTGTTGGAAAATTTTTTAAACTTTTTAGGTTGCCATATCTAATTGGATCTTTGATATTATCAATAACAACATTGCCATAAATTTCATCAATCTTATATGGCAATTCTTCATATTCACATGGAATTAAAATATCACCATATATGACAATTTTATCATTGATTACCTTTACTTCAAAATTTTTATATTCTGAATAAAGGTTTTCATAAATCCAACGAACACGTTGATCATTTAGATATTTTTCTGATTCTCCTAAAACAATAATATTTATATTATCATTTTTCATTAATATGCATTATGATTTAAATCAAACTTTACTACCTGTGGAATATGTTCAATGTTATCTTGATCATAACCGGTAAATTCAAAATTTCTGAAAAACTTTTCATCATTGTCAAATCCACAAATAATATTAGTAATCTTAACAACACTATTAAGAATCATTTTACACCCAGATACATCTTTAACATCTATATATGTAGATTTTTCAGGAATTTCTACTATTCCTAATGCAGGATAATGAGAGGTTTTTGTAAATTTAACAATATTACACATAATATTATTAAATAACTCACGGCTTTCATTTGTCATTGACATATCAAATGCCAAAATACAATCCTGCAAGCAATTTCCACACTCTATAAACATTGATTTATTAATATGAAATTTTTTCTTATCATAATTAATAGTATCAATTAAATATTTTGGTTTAACGTCATTTAAACCTCTTGTCCAAAAATGATGAATAAGAACATCTCCATAAATTGTAATTTCCAAAGGAATGATATACTTTTTAGTCGATGTTGTTTTTTCAAGATGTTTAAGCTGCTTTTTTGTAAAAAGCTCTTTTTCTCCAAATGTTTTAATTGCTGGCATAATATTTTAAATTGTTTGATGTAAAAATACATCTTTTTATTCAAATGAAAAAATAGAAGCTATTATTTTGCTAAATCAAAATTACCAACGTTTACTGTTGAGATACATTTGTATACTTTACCATTTGCATCATTAATTTGCATTATTGTAACATAATGTTCATATTCTTAAAAATTTGTTATTATTGTTTCTGCTGGTTTTAATTTAAACATATTTTGACGGTGCATATCATAAATTGCAACATCGGCATCATAATCTCCACTCGTACCAGTACGAATGTACTTGTCAAGCTTTTCATAGTTGAAGCCCATCTTCTCGAACTTTTCATCATCTGGCATACTAAATGGTAGTCCATCATCTGGAGTTTTGTATGTCCATTTACTAGGAATACCAAGAGCATCGCCAACTTGATATAGCTCATGAACAGTCAACTCGGCAATAGGCTCAAAATCTGAAGCGCCGTCACCATATTTTGTGAAATAACCAATATAGTTTTCACTTGCATTGCATGTACCAATAACACGTCCATTGAGTGACTGAGAAAGCGCATATAAAATTACCATTCTGATACGTGGAGGAATATTCTGTTTTGTCTGCTTAGTAATGGTAATTTTAATTGCACTGTCATTTTTAGAGGAATATAAAAATGAATTCAAAATTCCATCATTAATTGCTTCTGTCATTGCACGAATAGGCACTTCGCTGAAATGAATACCAAGCCAATCAGCAATCTCATCAGCGTCATTTAGTCCTTGGCCATTATCCGGAAAACCAAAACCATATACTCGATTAGCACCAAGTGCCTCAACACAGAGTTTTGCAACAATTGTACTATCCTTTCCACCGGATAAACCAATTACGGCATTACATCCTTTACCATTTTTCTCAAACCAATCCTTAATTCCTTGAATTAGTTGGTCTTTAACTTTATTTGCATCAAACATATATTTTAATTTATATTAAAAAATTACATTTAACAATTCTAGATCTGATTCACCCCAATTAAGTACAGACATTCTGTGGGTAAATCCATTTTTAATTCTGCATAATCAATATTTTGCAGCTGTAAATATAGAATTATTATTCCATAATTCGGATTCCATTATCGAACAATCAAAAATATGTCCAAATATAACTTGAAATGTAAAAGACTTGTCATTGAGTTTTACAATATATTTTCCATATCCTGACCCATGCCATGTAGATTTATTCTTGGCCAAATATTCTTTGGTGTCTTCAGATTTGAATCCATTTGCCATGCATAAAATACTATCATGAATACTGTCAAATGTAAGACGATCCTCATGAATTATATTAATATTACCACTACATCCATCATCTTCAAGAATTTTATTAATAGCTTTACCGGATTTAATAATGCTAATAATAAACTCAGTGTCAGTTGTTGCGAGTTTAAATACTTTGTCTATTGCGTCATCACTAAACTCTTCATTAACTGTGTAGGTTTTAGCATTGAACAATGCTTGAGCTTCAATACTTACATTAAAATCATCTGTAGAAAAATGAAGATCAAAATGCTTTGTGAATTTGTCAAAATAACCAAAATCTATAGTTCCATCTTCATGGGAATGTTCATCCATAAATTCGGTATATCCATCCCACATTTCATCTTCAAGTTCTTTTTCTGTAACAGAATCATCAAGAAGATTAAAAATTTTTGCAACTTTTTCAAAATCATATTTCTCAAGAAGTTCATTCATGAAAGCGTCATATCGAGATTCTTGGGTTTCATCCAAAAAGTCCTTAGCAGCTTTCATCATCTCTTCATAAGACATATTCTTATTAAAGAGATGTTCTTTAACATTGAATTGAGGAAGATGCCACCTATCATAAATTGGATAACCAGTAATAGAACCTACCAATGGAATACTACCAGAATATGATATTAACCAATGATAGATATGTCCAACTGCGCCGTCAGCCCACCCCACCGTTTTATCGATGTCTTTAATCATTCGTTCCTTTGAACCAAAACGACTATCATCTGGCATGGAATTTACCCATTTCAAATAGTCCGCACGCATAACTTTGACAAGTTTTTCTGGTGTCTTAATAGACCAGAAAGGATGGCCATCGAGTTGCATAAAACGCTGCATATCCTTAATAATGTCACCTGTGTGTTGATAAAAGTTTTTGGAATAAAGAATTACATGACTAATGTGTGATGTTTCCATATTTGTACAATTTTTAAATTACGGTGCAAAATTAACACATTTTCTTTATATTAAAAAATAGAAGTTAAGTATCTCCAGCAATACTATTATAACAATTTCTACACAACCATTGCATATGAATGCGATTGTTTATTTCACGATCAAAAGGATTTGCTACATAATCTGCTCCATCGGCACCGCATCTACTACAGTATCCCGGTGTATGCTTTCTGCGCTCCGTCTCAACTGCATATTCTTTTTGTCTGCGCTTTTCTCTTTCCTCTTCAGCCTTAAGTTGGTTAATATATTCTTGAGAATATTCATAATCATGCTCATGTTCCTTAAATGGCTCAACCTTTGTAAGATCTACTGTATACGGAACCGTACATGGAACTAAATTAGAATTGGATTGATCTATAAATTCTGGAAATGTTTTTGTTAATGTAGAAAAACCACAAACAACTAATTTATTTTTATCTTTTACATCCCAATAATAATATTCATTTCCATATCGTTCTTTATTTCCCCATTTAAAAATGTTTTGCCAAAATTTGACGTGTTTACTAACCTTTTTGTATGTTTTGGTTTTTCTTATTGGTTTATCTTTACCAAAATAAAGAACCATGTCATGAGTATCAGTAAAACATATCCAAGGATCCACATCTTTAATTAGAATTCTATTAACCGTTTCATGCTCAATATCAATTCCCATTTGATGACAGAATTCTGTAAATGTTGGATGTCCTGGATTAACAGAATAAAAATGAAGAAGCAGCTCCTTAATTTTGCGATAGTATCCATCTCGCTGAGCGTCTTCATCGCATTCAACACCCGACCAATTTTTTACGCGTTTTACTCCATTACGATAAAGCAAAACATATTGTTTATTACTAATAATTATGTCCATTTTAATGTTTAAATTAATAAATTGGCTGTTATATCTTTTCCTTTAATGCATTAATAATGTCTTCTTTTGTGGATAAATGACTTATGCCACATATATCGCATAACACATCTTTAAGTTTCCAACTTGTTAAATCACCTATATATGATGACACCGCATTCATGCCTGCAGAAAAATCTCCATTTTTTAATACACAATAATGACTATGATTCTCGATGTAATTAATAATTTCATCAAAATCAAAATTATCAAGATCTTCATCATCAATAGACATTAGGTCATGCTCATCTGGATTTACTTCAATTTCTACCTGAGAATCATCTCTATTTGCTTTTTCATATTTTTCAAATGTGTCTTGATTAGATTCTTTTTCTTCTTTACGTTTATTGTATGTTTTTTCAATTTTTGAAAAAGATATTTGATCAAGAATATCATCAACATCCGCATATACTGTTATATTTGGCGTATAATGCCATTTATTATAACTCATATCTTAAATTTTTTTAATTTTTCTCTACTGTTTATGCTGGATCATGTTTATAATTAGATGGTTTTGGATTATAACGATTTATATCATATTCCCATCTAATATGTAAATCCCCATCATCTTGTGTGACACAAAAATCTTTAACACCATTTCTGTACAATGCCTCACACACTTTAGGTAAAGCATATGGTGCCACCTGAAAATCTATATATTCTTTGTCTTTATTCATCATACTTAAATAAATTTTCTATATTTTTGAAACCTATTTTGACAAATGGCCATTTCTTATTAAATGCAAAATGCCAATTAAAATCCCATAATAGAGTTTTTACTGGCGTATATGTATATCCATTTTTGTATCCATTTAAACCAATGTGAACCCAATTATCTTTTAAATGATTTGCGTTATAATAAATTCTAAAATGACCCCATAAACAAAAATAATCCCATTCAGTTTTATTCTCATTCCATGAGCCATAATTACCTTTAAATGTGGAATATGTAGGATTTACTGATTTATATGTAGGATGGGAATATCCTATTGGTGGAAACAATACCATGCTAATTAAATCAGTTATACCATGTGCCAAACTTTTACGTTTATTAAAAAATAATCCCATAATTAAATAAGTTGTTTAATTGTTTTGCATACTTTGACAATTTCTTCTTTATGTTCTGCTAAATATTTTTGAAAGGCTCCTTTTTCACCACCAAAAATTTCATTAAGTCTATTTTCTAAATCATCAGTTCTCATTAACCATGAATCATTTTTACATTCTTCCGGAGAATAGATTGCGACCAATTGTGGATTTGAACTGAAATGAATAACCATCGCAGCGTATGCAGTTAATTTATTATCTGCTTCAATTGAGTATTTTGAGCTCATTGCTCCATATTCGTATATCATAATTTTTATTCTTTATTTTTCAAATTTTCTTTAAACAAAGATATTTTTATATTTAGTTTCATATAAAAACTTATATTTACTTTTTGACTATAAATAATATAGAAAAATATTAAAAAGTTTCAAAATATGAGTTTAAATTTTAATAATATGACTCATTCAGAATAGATTGAGTTATTAAATAAAGCAAAGGATGCTTATTATAATTCTGGCGAAGAAATTTTATCCGACGCGGCATACGATGAACTTGAAAAATTAGCAGGTCTTGAAAATAAAAATTATATTGGTTCTGCTAAAGGAAATTATACCGTTAAACATTCATTTATAATGGGATCTTTGGCTAAGACACAAATTCTTGAGCAAAGGGATGGAACAATTAATTGGGAACAAGCTGCTAAAGAAATTACATTAGCATTAAGAAAAGCAAATGGGTGCAAATATATTGAAACATCTCCAAAACTAGATGGTTGTAGTTTTAGTCTTGAATTTTCAAATGTAAATAATAAAGCATATTTAAGAACATGCGCAACTCGCGGAAATGGTCAATGGGGGACAGATATTAAACATTGGTTTAAGCCATTACTTAAGACTGAATATTGGTCTGCTATTGATGATGCAGTTAAATCTCTTTGTGAAGAAAATTCAGATGATATTCTTTGTATTCGTGGAGAAGTTCTTATTCCTGAAGATAAGTTTACTGAAGAGTATTCTGAAATGTATACCAACCCAAGAAGCTTAGTGGCCGGAGTTCTTGGACTTAAATTTGAAGATGTAACACCTGAAAAATTAAGGGTTGGTAGGGACCTTCATTTTGTATGTTATGATTATAGAGTTGTATCAAATGGCGAATATGAAGAATTATCATACATGAATCCTCGTGATCCATCATATCATAAAATTGCAATGTATTTAAATCATATTGGTGAACTTCCAGATTTCACAAAGATTTATGATTTTAATGGGAAAATAACATCTGAACAACTTCAAGAGATTTATAATATATTTGATGAATATAGGAAAAATAAATCTCCATATGCACTAGACGGTGTAGTATTTAAACCAGAATGTGAAGCACGTCAATATAATGTTGATAGAGGGCGTCCAGTTGATTGCATAGCAATGAAGTTCATGCCGATGATTAATGCTACCGAAATTATTGATATTTCGTGGCGTGCTGGTAAAACTGGTGAATATTTCCCAACTGCTATTGTTGCTCCAATTACGATGCCAGATGGCAAAAAAATCAATAAAGCATCGTTGCATAATTATAATTGGATTCTCTCAAATGAATGCGGTATTGGTTCCAAAGTTCGTATTTCATTAGCTGGAGATATTATTCCATTTGTATATGAAATTGTAGAGCATGCTAATCCAAAAGATAATATGAATCTTCCTGAAAATGTATTTGTAAGACAAGACCCAAATTCAGGTGCATTGCATCTTATGAAAGAATTCCAAGCGGATGAAGAGAACGAAAATAAGTTTATTAATTCCACAATAACATTGAATATTAATAGCATTGGCCCGGCCGCAGCCAAAGATATCTACGATGCTTGTAGAGACACTTATAATCCTTTGACAAATATTCTATTTGTCATGAATGAAGATGCATACAGGTTGATTTATGATAAATTAGGCGATGGAAAATCTATTCAGAATTATGTGGAAAATATGCGTAATTTTGTACGTTATATCACTTTAGTAGATATTATTAAATCATTTAACTTTAAATTGTGTGGAACTAAGTCTGCCGAGGTGTGTGCAAAAATCATTCTTGGTGAAAAATATACAATTAGCTCATTACCAGCAGAATCATATGAATGGGCATTAGATAAAAATAGTCAACAATATTATTTGGTAATGAAAGCTATTGAATCTCTTGATTTGGATTTAGATGACCTTAAACAAGATACGGCAGGGGATGATGGAATTGAAAAGACTAAAGTTATATTAACCGGTTCACCTGAAGATTTTGGATATAAAACAAAGGCGGTATTTTTGCAACAACACCCAGAATTAATAGAAGTTTCTTCATTTAAAGAATGTGAATGTTTAATAACGGATGATTTAAAATCAAATAGTGGAAAAATGCAAAAAGCGCGAAAAGCTGGAATTCCAATTAAAACATATGGCGATTTTGGAGAATCTGTTCAAACAACAATTGTAAAACAAAAAAATCCACCAAAACCAGAATTCGATTTTAATTCAGATGCGCTGTTTTAATTATTAAAGGAGAATCATTTAGATTCTCCTTTAATAATATCAAATTCATAAAGTTTATAGCGATCATACGTCAAGCATGTGCCATCTTCAAGGATAATAAATTTATCTTTTTTGTCATCTGAAACATTTACAATTTTTCGCGGTTCTCCAATAGTTTTCGTTACGTCTTCAGAGCCAGATCGCCATTCCTCATATGAAATGGTTTCATATTGTTGTAATGCATCGCCAATTTTAAGAGATAAAAACTCTTTATACATAGAATAATCTACAAGTTTAATAATCAGCGCTATAAATAGCCCGGCAGTAAGAAAAGCTACTAATACAAATAAAAATACTTTCATATTAATTAAAATTAAATAAAAAATGAAAAAGATGCGATTGATAACCATTATAAGAATATATTACATTGAATGTATTAAGTTTTTTATTGACAATGTGCATATTAATTTAGAGGATTATTAGTTGTGCCTACAAGATGCTCGTTTCCTTCGTATGGGATGCATGTTTCCAAACTCCTCCAATACACCAGAATGAATCCTCATGAATTAAGGAGAACATGTCACAAATCCATATTTCATTATCCCAATTTCTCACCAGCACCTTGTCAAAGGGCTTGAACTTTGGTGCTTCTTCTGGGAGTTCAATATAGATAGTATGAGTTATTCTTTCCGGTTGAGGTTCTGAAACTCCATCTTTTGAATAACAAAATACGGAATAACCGTTTACTAACCCAACAACAATATATTCAGGTACCTTTCTATCAAAACATAATATTTTAACAGGCAGTTTTGTATCTGTTACTATCCTACCTTCAATCTCTCCCAATTGAATCTTTTTTGCAAGTTCAATATCGAACGGAATTCGTTTATAAGTCTTTTCCATAATCATTCCTCCAATTATTTTAGTACTACATAAAAAATATTTACCTGCCAACCAGAAGGCTTAAATGCTATTACTTCTTTATTTGCATCGGGTGTTTTATCCCAGTCTGCGTGATAAAATCCACCATGCCCATCATGTGCTTTAGTCCAAATCTCTTTTATTTTATTTTCAAAAGTATCATCTTTGAACACCATATAACAGCGGCCATACTTATAACCACTAATAAAATCATCTAATTGTTTAAGAGTCATATCTTATCATAATGCTGTGTAAATTTATTCGATAGGTTTGCCTTGTTTGAGTTTCTCGGATGCCTCATGCATCCACTTGATAGTCTTGTCACTCTGCATGATTTGAATAGCATAATCATTGATTCTTGCCGCAGGTCTCATTATGTAGTCTTCCAGACATATACTAAGTTGGTCGGCCAAACTCTGCAACCATTCCGCCGTTTTGCTGACAAAAATCAGCAATAACTGAATAATAAATGGTATTGTCATCAGCAGGTAATACACTAACATAATCGGGGTTACTAATAACTTTTTCATATTTATTCCTCCTTTGGTTTGTCGGTTGTACCTACAAAATGCTCATTGCCTTCGTATGGGATTATTTCAGCATTCGCCAAATTATAATTATCTCCTGACGTTGTAATAGCAAACCGTTCCCCATCTTCAAAACTTTCAATATGTGAAAAGAATGCGGCTTGCCAATTTGTCAAATCATCGTCCCTCACCAATACCTTGTCAAATGGTTCGAATTTGAAAGGGTTCTTAGTCCAACAACTTTTAGATGGATTAACGTAATATGAACGCCCTGTTGCTGTGTGTTTTAACCATATATGTTTTACACTTTTACTGTCATTCTCGATAATTCCAATAATTTTTACTTCAAGAATACCATCGGGTAATTCACACCAAACAAGATCCTGTTTTTCACATTCTTTTAGTTTTTTATCAGGCCTTCTCATTAACATAACTTTGTTCCGATTCATGGATATTTTTTCATGCTTTGGTGTTTCTTGGCAATCTATTTCTTTACATATTTGATATGCTACGCCAGATATAAATGCACTTTGCATATTGTAACTATCAGGAAATGTTTTCTCGGCTTCTTGCCTATCAGCGTCAGTTATTTTATCCTTAACTCTATCATAAGGATATTGTTTTGGTGTTTCTTCTGGGAGTTCGATGAATAAATCCATATCCGATTCATATGCACTATAAGTCCCATCGGTTCTCACACGAATTAGTTTTTCTCGGACAGGGTTTTCTTTAATCGCAACAACGACAGCAAATGTACCTTGTTCATCATTGAAATCGGTACACAATATTCTTGCAGGACATCCTATTCTGCAAACGATTTTTCCTTCAATCTCTCCAGATTGAATATTCTTTGCAAGTTCAATGTTAAATGGAATTCGTTTATAAGTCTTTTCCATAATTAATCCTCCTTTGGTTTATCGGTTGTACCTACAAGATGCTCATTGCCTTTAAACAATACACACTCTTTATAGCGACTATTAACACACTTATAATATCCATCATCCATATGAGAAAAGAAGTTTGCTTTCCATTTATCGAAACCATTCTGTCTCACAAGCACTTTATCAAACGGTTTGAACTCATGCTTTTTATGCCTAAGAAATACAATACTTCCATCACCTATTGGTACTTCTTCTGCATCATCATACTTTGGTGTTTCATCTGGAAGTTCGATTTGAAGGACATATTCAACATATTCAACAGGTTGATCATAACACACGCCATATACATTAAATGCTTTGCACACTTCCGACATATTTGGATAATCAACAAGTCCAAGAATTGGATAACCTGATGAAGTCCTTTTATCAAAACAAATTATACGAACTGCATAACCGTTATTGGTCACTATTCTACCTTCAATCTCTCCAGATTGAATTTTCTTTGCCAATTCAATATCGAACGGCATACGTTTATAAGTCTTTTCCATGTTTATTATAATCATTTTGTACTAACATTCCACCAACCACACGGTGTCCCGGATAATATGGTGTTTTATAATCTCTCATAATTATTCATCTAATTTTAAATCCAATGTTGCTTTAGGTAATGAATAAAACCATGATTGTGCTAAATCTGGGTATCGTAAAGTCATCCTAACCGCTTGCATAACAGCAACCTTAGTGTTATCATTTTTCTGTATTGCTGAAATTATTTTATTAAATTCGCCATGTGTCATAATTATAACTCCCTTCCATGTTTATAATATGTAGAACAAAAACCGTGACAAACCTATTTTTAGAAAAATAAAGTATTTAACACATCAAAGTTCAAGACTTTTGCGACCATCGGTATAATATCCTTATCGTATTTTAGGCGCATTCTGTCGGGATAAGGAAGTTCAATATTAAAACGCTCCTTAAAGGTTTTGTAGAATTCATCATTATCTTGGTTATACACCAAAGTTTCTTCTTTCTCTACGACAACATACCGATAAATGTATTTTGCAAAAAAACTTTTAATTTCCTCGCCTTTATCGGAAAAAATGGGATCATCGACTCTTTTGACAAACTCCATACTTTTAATGTAAAACTTGTTACCTGCCTTCCGACAGTTTTGTTGCAAATTGGCGATTTCTTTACAATCCTCATCAAGATAGCAACAATGACGAGAAATAGGTGTATCTATATGCCTATCTATATAGCCTGGAAATGGTTCACATCCGCAATCATCATATAACACAATCTCATCACCAACCTCTTGCAACTCAAAATCAAGACACTCATTAGCGCCAAAACCGTCAATACATATGTCCTCAATGACTTGCCCGTTTTCAGTTGATACAAAACTAATATAAGACGAACCGCACTCTTGCGGTTGAGAAACAATGGCTATTACTTTTTGTTTTGTCATATCTATATTTTGTTTATTTTAACGATTAGGTATTTAAACTTTTAACACATTTATATAATTTTATAACTTTTAAACAAAAAGTTTCAAAAAGAATCAAAATATGAATGCACTAATATTAGATTTAGGTGGGCTTAAACTAGAAAACTGTAAATAAAAATCATCTATAGAAAGTTTATATGCCAAAAAAATCTTCTCTGTTTATCTTTTATTTTTGCCTGCATCCATTAGAGATAAAACCATAGACATAAACAAGGAGTCTTTTGGGTTCATTTCTTATCTCCTTTCTGCAATTCGGGGTTGTCGTGGATGTTACCAACTATTTCAAATCGGACGTCAGGACATTCGTCATCAATTACAGGGAACAAACACTCATTAGTGTCAGGGTTCCTGTAATAGAAACACGTGATACGGCACATATTAAGTTCGTTTCTTTTTACGATACGATCTATTGTGCCAAACTCAACAACTAACAAAGTTGCTGTTCCGTCTTCGTCTCGACAACTTATAATATCACCTTCATACAAATCCTTTCCATTCTTATCTTGCAAGCCGGTGAACTGACCTACTGTCTCACCTTTAACGCCGGTTATTGTCAAATAATCGTTGTTCTGTATTCCATCATCAGTCCAGGCAGAAGCAGTAACTCCAATGCAGACACTCCCATCATTGTGCAGGTGTAAATCGCCATACTTCCATTTATCATCATAAATGGATTTTCCTCTAAACTTAATCTCTCTCATACATTACCTCCTTTCGGTGATTCGGAAATAGGCATCCAGTAATTAGGTGTAGTTATAACCAATCCATCATCGTCTCTCCATCTCTTCATATCATCGTCATAGTACACCATAACAGCATTTTCTTTATCATATAAAGCAAGCACCTTTTTTGAGGTTTCTCCCTTTTTATGTTCTGGCAATTCTTTCTTTGCATCTCGCCACGGATTTGCTGGGTGATCATCTACATATTTTATAGCATCTATTACGCCACTACAGTATACAACTTTTTCGTATTTACTCAATTCTAATTTCCCATCTGGGTCAAACTTATTGAGTAATTCTGCAGCAATCTCTTGCATTTCTTCGTGTGTCATAATCATTCCTCCTTATTTTTGAGTAGTTCCTTAATTTCATTCATATTTTCTATCTTCTCTTGGTTTTGTAAAAAGAAACAACTGGCAACAGAAAGGAAAGAGTTAAAAAACCATATCAAAGATTGCCACGTCCTTCCGCTCATTATGTCATATACTGCGATAAAGACAAAAACCAAAAGGCATATAATGTTCCAAATGTAATTTGCTTTATACTTCATAATCAGCCCTCCAATTTTGAAAAGTCAATAGTATTGCATTTAATTGCACTCTCCGCAGGCACTCCTAACCCCAACAACCGCTTTGACTGCTCTTTAGTCATAAAAATATTTTGTAAACGTATCATAATCATCTATTTCTTAATTTCGATATTTAAGGTATTGGCATCCAATGGGTTACTGGATTAATAATCGAAGCGTATCCATTACCTTTTAGGTACCATATAAGTTTTTTGGTAAAAGGAAATATAGTTTTATTTTTTAAATAACCTATATAATGAAAACCTAACTTTGTTTTTATAAGCACCTCTTCTTTTATATTTGGTAACTCAGTATTTACATCCTTCCATTGATTCTTTTGACGTTTTCTTTCCCATTGAGCACCTGCTATAAACTCAGTACTTATGTTAAGCTGATTTATCATAGCGCTAAAAACGCCCCCACCAATACACATAGGATTATTTGCCATTTTCCATTCTATAGACGCTTGTTTAAGTTCTTCATCAATGGAAGACTCTGTGCACAAATCTTCATTATATGGAAAAGATGTATTGTCAATATACTCTTTTGGCTTTTCTTTATCTACCTCATACCCTTCAGGTGGTGTTATTGTTACTTCTTTCATAATTATTAACTTTTTGAATTATTAGTTGTATCTACAAGATGTTCATTGCCTTCATATGGAATGCATTGTAGGTATCCTTGCCCGTCTTGACAATAGTGTTTCTCTGTTCCACCTGAATACATCTCATATAAACGAGGCTGCCATATTTCTTCATCATCGTTTCTCACCAGCACCCTGTCAAACGGCTTGAACTGTTGCTCATTGGTTTTTAATGCCATCCCTTTATCATCAAACGCAATACATCTGCCCGCCCTAAAACCGTTTTCATATCCTTCGGCATATGCATCAGATTCAGCCACAGTCTCAAAATTTTGCTTTGATTCTCTTTGTGGTTCATTGTCAGGAACTTCAAGAACGAGGTCACAATGGTGTTCAATACTGTTGCTCATATAAGAGCCATTGAGGCAATATTGGAATATAGATTCATAATCAATTTCAAATTGAAATACTGCCGCTGCTATGGGATATTTGCTGTTGCGCAAATCGGCGCATAAGATGCGGGCTTTATCGCCATCTCTCGTCTTTATTTGGCCTTCAATCTCTCCTGCTTGGATTTTTTTCGCCGTCTCCAAGTCGAACGGAATTGTTTTTGTTTTCATATTACTTACAAATTTTAATTGTTAATTCTACTTTAGTTAACTATCAATCTGGTACATCACTATCTAAATAATATTGTGTTTCTTTATCTAATTCAGATTTTGATATATTTTCAATAATTTCAATTGTTAAGTATACTTTAGTAGGTTCTTCATCTTCCCATTTAACATGGGAACTTATATTAGGAAACATTTCATCAGATATAATATTCCATACACCTTCATAAGGAATAATCTCCCAAGTATCATTTTTCTTTTTAGGTTTTGCGGTAAATAAAGATAAACAATCATCTCTATCTCTTGCTACCCAAGCAGTAATTTTTTCTTCCATAATTCTTACTCTTTGTCAAAATATTTTATAAATTTATACTTGTATATTTTGTAAATTCTATATTATTTTTATATTTAAGTTTTAAAAATTTTAGATAAATAATCTATAGAAATCATCTATATAATTAATTTACATGTTCTTTGAAAAATTGGTATTTGGTTGTTTCAAAAATCGAAAGACATTACCTAACAGTATTATATACAGCTGAATGCAGTCTGCCCTTTGAAACGTAAAACCGACATAAGGTCAATTCTATAGTATAATTTTATTTAGCAAGACATGAATTATTCATGAATCAATTAGCTAGTTTATTTTAGTTTTGAACATGCAGGATGTGATGACATAATTTGTCCAGCATCTAGAGGGTTGGTGGTTAACCCGGTTAAATTTTATATTTAACAAATAAAAACTTATATTTTTGTATTAGTTTTTACAAAATTTATTAGTTTTTAATATCATATCAGCTTCTGGACCATTTTCAATATCAATAGGTATCAAATCGGGTTGTCTTGTTGTCATTGCAATACCTTTTGTGACTGCTTCCAATACAGATTTGTCTTCAATAGGTAATCCATCAAACCAATCCTTTGTGTCAGGATTTTCACTTATACACTCGGCTGTTTTATCCCAAACGGTATTTACAAATTTTTGATTTTTCTTTTTCATAATATTATTCTCCCTTATCTTTTAATGTGTATGTTTATCACTTTGTTCTCCATATAAATTATAGGAGATACTTTAACAACTTTACTTTCTACGTCATAATCTGACATAGTAGTTGTTATTTCATAATCATTACAATCTTCAGGAATTGCATTTATTCTATCTTTAAGTTCTTTAAGTGTCATAATTTATTCTCCTTTATTGTTGTTTATTAAAATTCAGCCCACTCTTTAATACATTGCAATGGCACTTCTTCCGCATTGTCGTCACAATAGCATTTATAGCGTTCGCATGTTCGTGTTAATATCGCATAATAGTCGTAGTCTTTACCCCAAACTACATGCGCCAATATACGTGCTCCACTTGGTTCTCCTGTTTCAAATTGTATCATAATTTATTCTCCTTTCTCTAAAATCATTTCAAGTGCATTCTTTATACCTGCTTTTTTGGCTTCTTCATAGGTATAAAACTTACATGCAGTTAAAACCAAAATAGTATTATCCTTATAGTTCAATTGGTTAATTTTACGGATAACATATTCCCAATTACTGCTTTTAGTTGAAGATATATCTACAGAAATATTCTTCACTTCTCTCAACCATCGTTGTGCTACATCGAGAGTTGGAGCGCTAAGTCTTATATATCCTTCTATTTCTTTTGAAGTATTTGTAAAATTAGCAGTACTAAAAACATATTCAGGGTCGTTTTCTGAATCTAACACATAGATTCCATGACATTTCCAATCAAAACCTGCTTTTTCTAATAATTTTGCTATTTCAATCGATACGTAATATTCGTGATTTAATGTTTCCATAATTTATTCTTCTTTCTTTAATTTCGGCACAGGCATCCAATGTGTTACTATTTCATCTGTTTCAAAATCAAGTTGGTCAGGATCTTCAGAAAAGAACCAATCTTTATTGTCATAATCATATTGCCCTTTGAACCAATAACCCTTGTTTGTAATAGCAGCGACTGGTATTGAAATATTGTCACCATCTTTTTCTGGCAATCTATCCTTTACGCTTATCCACGGATTGCGATATTTAACAAGTTCTTTTTCTAAATCTTGCAAATAAGAACCACGCTTATCATAGTCTAATACTAACAAGCCATATGCTGTAAGAATATCACCATGAGCATCATCAAATTTATTTGTTGATAATGCTTTTCTCAAATGATTTAATTCTTCCTGCATCTTTTCTACTTCCTCATCAGTTATTTCATCTTTTACCATATCATAATAATGACCATGATTTGTGGCTTCTTCTGGAAGTTCTATATATACTATCCCATTCTCATCACTTACAATTTTTCCTTCAATAAGACCATTGATTATTTTGTTTGTTAATGCCAAATTACGAGGCATACGTTTATAAGTCTTTTTCATAAATTAAATATTATTGAGTAAATACTTTTTGGAAAAGTGCTTTATAGGTACATGACTTAACCAGCAAGAACTTTGTTTTGATTTCAGATTTATACAATCACCTAAATTGGCAACTTTATGAACCTTACCGTCAAATTCCCATTCTTCATTTTCAATAGAATTTATTAGTTCTTGTTTATGTTCGATAGTTCGGCTATCTAATATCATTCGTTTAAGAAAATTTACTTTCATAAGTATTCCTTCTGTTTTAATTACAATGCAAAATTAACAAAATTATTTTAATAGAAAAAATAGAAGTTAAAAATATGACCAATTTAGTGAAAATTGGCCATATCAAAATTACTTATCCTCCTCAAAACTAATTACTTCAAATTTATCACTGTAGCCAAGATCGTAATCAGTTGGGGTCATTTCCAATTGTGTGAATTTGCCAGGCAGTTCCTCAATTTCCAATGTAAACTGAATGAAATCATCATCCGGAAAATCTTGACAGAATATATCACGCATTTCATTTACCGGGCGTGTAAGATCTTCATTTATATCTTCTTTTAATATAAAGACATGCACTAATTTGCCAGTAATATCATCGACGCGTTGAAAATTATCAACAATTTCCATGCCTATAACATTAGGCCAACCTTTATAACCATTAAATCGTGGAGTGCCATCCATGTGTTCCCATTTGCTAAATTGTACAATCCATCTATTGTCAACACAATGGTTTAACAGTTCTTTAAATTTCTTAATAGTCAGCTTCATAACATTTTTGATTTTAATTTTTTGATGTTGCAAATATAAATCAAATAAATCAATAGAAAAAATAGAAGTTAAAAATTAATCATTGTCATTTGTATCATTACCAACTTCAATTAAATCTTCAATTTCTTTAATATCTTCAAATGAATCTCTTGAAGGCAAATCAAAAGCGGGATGTATTACATTTTTATTTAAATATTCTAAAAATTCTAATGTAAATACACGTTTTGTGAAAAATTCTGTAATTGGAACTGCGCAACCTAAATGTTTACAAACAATTGATCTACTTGTATCCTTAGGATTGGCCCATAATTTTTCTCCATTAAATTCAAACGCATAATTAGAAAGTTTTTCTTGTTCTGCTGGAGAAAGTTTATTAAATTCTTTTTCAGTCAATAAATTTCCTCTAACAATTCCTGCATTTTCCCAGTTCATAAATGCTTCAAGCCCAATAAATTCATTTGGTGCTTTGTAGAAAGGAATCTGAAATTTAACTTTATAAGGTCTACAAAAACGAGATTTAACCGGTTTAGCTGTTACTAATACACCTGTTTTTGTAACTGTATCTGAACCTTGTCTTTTAGCAGCTGCGGCATCATTATCTTTGTCATCAAGTTTTGCTGCAGATAATTGAATAGTTAAACTTGCAGAATATTTGAGTCCAGAACCGCCTGCGCCGATACTAGTTGGTACATAACTGCCAATTGCCGCATAAACATGATTACATACTACTAACGGTATTTGAAGCTTTGCCAATGGTGTTGCGTTTACACGAAATAGCGCTTTAATTTCTTGTGCTTTTGTCATATCTCGTTTAGCATTACCAGATAAAGTATCATCACGTTCTTTGTCAGATGTTAAATTACCAAGAGAATCAAGAACCATAATAACTTTCTGATGAGACCCGAACTTATCTTCTTGTTCTTGAAGTTTTGTACAAATATTTGCAATAAATTGCGATGTTTCTGCAATTGTTGAAACTTGTTTAATAATAAGATTATTTGGATCTACACCAAGTCTTGAAACAAATGCGGCATCACATGCACCTTCCGAATCCATGTAAATTGGAGTATAGCCTTTTTGTTGAGCTTCTCTACAAATAGAACATGCCAAAAATGATTTACCACTACCAGGATCTCCTTCAAATACTGTTACACGCCCAGCTCCAATACCTTTAAACAAATCTCCAGAGAGAGCAGCATTTAAAATATAACTTCCAGTTCCAATCCAATCCTGAATATTTGAATACGCACTTTCAGCAATAATTTCAGCAGTATTATCTACACTTTTCACTAAATCAAAAACACTTGGTAAACCGCATCCTTCACTTAATACTTCTTTCTTTTTTGCCATATTTTTATGATATATTTTTCTAATAATTATAGGATAAAAAAGAGGAAATGTTTATTTCCTCTCTTTAATTTAATAATTTATTTTATACCCGAGCTTCCAAAGCCTCCATCACCTCTCGAAGTCTTATCAAGATTATTATATTCATCAATTGAAATTTCTTCCCAGTCTGTATCAATATAATATTTATGAATGAACTGAACAATTTTCATACCAGATACAAGTTCAATATCTGTATTACCAACATTTAACATATTGAGATGAACTTCTCCTTGATAGTCTGCATCAACAACACACGCACCTACGACAAGATGATATTTACTTGCAATACCTGATTTATTATTCGCCTCAAGATATGTGTTTTTATCAAAAATATTAACTTTAATTCCTGATGGAATGTTAATTTGTTCACCGGCCGGAATGATGATTTTTAATGTATAGTTAGAAGTTCCATTATCATCATCGTCACCATTAAGAATATATTGTAATACATTATTTACATTTTTCTTTTTAAGATCTTCCAAAAATTGTTCAGAATATTCTGGAATAAAGAAATCTGTACCTGCATCATGAGAATTTGCTCTATTTGGGCTTTTCACATTTCTAATTTTTGTAAATTGAATTTTCTTATTAGTTTTCATTTAAATTTCAATCAATTTTTTAAATTATATGTTTAAGCAGTTATTTTGTTTGTTTATAAACTTTTTAAATTTTATTATTTAAAATAATTGGTATCAAAAACTAATAATAAAAATTAAAAGAAATAATTATTATGAATATTACGGGTATTTTTAGTGAAGCCTTTTGGTATGTTGCCCCAATTTTGGTTACTATGACAACATTCCTTGCAGGACTTTTTAATCAAGGCGTTATCGAAAAGTTTGCGCCAGAACAACACCGCGGAGTGTTAAAGCAATTAGTATCATGGTTTTTTGGCGCAGCTTTATCATGCGCAGCATGGGGTGTCGGAGTTATTTCATTTGGTGCACCAGTTTGGTTAGGAGTAGTTGCACTTTGCATAGTTGTGGGGCTATCATCTAATGGTGTATATGACATTGAATTTATGCATAAATGGATTAACACGTGGTTTAAAACTGAGTCAGTATTAGTAAATGATGTTATTGAATAGTATTTGAATGGCAATAATGAACAAATAATACAAGAAGGTGTTACTAATCCAATCGAAACTGCAGAAGAATTTGCAAATTCAGCCACAACTGAAAAAGTAGAAAAACCGCTGAAAGTTAAAGTAAGAAAAAGTAAGAAAACGGAGTATTGATTTAAATTAAAAATGAGTAGAACTAATCTACTCATTTTTAATTTTCTTTATTTATATTTTCATAGTCTCTCAATTTCTATAATATTTTAGGAATAATTGGGTTTCTAACACAATCTTCATCATTAAACTATATAATACCAATATTTTTATCATCATTAAAAATTTTTATTATTTTTGATAATGCTTCATCATTTTTATTATGTAAATCGCATTGTTCCATATCTCCAAGAAATATATATTTACTATTATATCCAATGCGTGTTATTAAAGATTTAAATATGTCTATTGTAATATTCTAAACTTCATCCATTATTAATCCTGCGTTATCATATTGACAACCACGAATAAATGCTAATGGAACAATTTTAATTTTATTCTATGATATTAATTTTTTTCTTTGTTCTTCACCAATTAATTTGTCAATATTATGAAAATATGATTGCATTGATGGTAATAATTTTTCTTCTAATGACCCTTTTAAAAATCCAACTTCTTCATGAGGAATTTGAGTAACTGATTTTACTAATAAAATTTGGGATATTTGATTTTTTTCAAGCATTTTAAGAAATGAATATAAAGATAAAAATGTTTTTCCTGAACCAGGTGTTCCTGAACATATTGTTACTTCATGTTCATTAATTGATTTTAAAAATTCCTTCTGTCGAGGATTCATGCATTTAATAGATTTAACATGCAATTTCTGTTCTTCCTCTACATACTCAAGCTATTGCTTGGTGTTTTTAATTTTCTTTGTTTTTCCCATGTCTAATAATAATTTTTTAGCAAATTTTGGTTGTTATCGCAACCAAATAATTCTAAAAATATATTCTCATAATATTTATCAAAAATTTTGATTTTCTAAAATATTACGTAATTTTTTAAAATTAAACTAATCTATAGTTTTCTAGTTTAAACTTGCATAAATCTAATATTAGAGCATTTATATTTTGATTCTATTAAAACTTTTTATTCTAAAAGTTATAAAATTATATAAATATTAATAATAAACAGCCAAAAATGGATAAATCAATGTAAGATAATTCTTGCAACTGGTTTTGATATTTTAAATTTGATGATTTTTTGATTTAGTTGATTTATTTTTAATTTTAAATATTTGAAATATTAAATGCTATTTTTATGGTGTCAAAAACTAATATAAAATATTATTGAAACAAATTATAATTAATAACGTAGAATTATTATATAAAAAATAAGTATTTTTAAATTTATGGTAACAGATTTTGATTCTTTTTTTAATGCAAAACCAGTTGTTCAAGAACAACAAACAACACCTATGACAGAATTTAGGCCAAACCCTAAAAAGGGTCAAGGCGGCGTATTTGAAGCAGTAGTTCGTTTCTTACCAAATCCAAAGGATCCGGCAAATAAATCAATTATTACTAAATACTATGCGTATATTACACATCCTGCTACACAAGTTAAGAGGAATATTGATTGCCCATCAACGGTTGGCCAGCCAGATCCTATTCAAAACACATTTTTTGCATTACGCAATTCTGCAAATCCAGTACTTCAAGAAAATGCAAAAGAGTTTTCTCGTAAATTACAATCAGCATCATTAGTGCAAGTTATTTCTTGTAAATCTGATCCAAGTCTTGTTAATAAGATTTTAGTTTGGAAATATGGTGTAAAGATTGCAGATAAGATTAATGCAGAAATGAATCCTCCTATGGGAGAAGGACGCAATCCATTTAATCTTTTTACTGGACGTCCATTTGCAGTAACTGTAAAAGAAGTTAGTGGTTTTCCAAATTATGATGCATGTAATTTCTTTGATCTCCCATTGGAACAATCAGGTATGCGTATTATTGTAAACAATGCACAAGGCCAACCTCAAGTTGCTGTAGTAACATCTTCAACAATTGCAACAGAACAAGGCAAGGCAGCTGTATTTAATTATCTTAAAGAAAATGCTCCTGATACAGATAAGTATGAATATCATTCTTGGACAGCAGAGGAAACAGAATTTGTAAATGAGTGTATTAGAATTTACTCTAATCCTCAAGCATCAATTCAAGCTAAAGCAGCAGCTGCAAATCCTGGTATGACACCAATTGCACAACAACCAATGGCACAACAATTTGCGGCAGCCCCAGTAGCGGCTCCTCAGATTCCACAAATGCCTACAATGGGAGGTGTATCTCAAATGCAAATGCCGCCAGCTCCTCAAGCCACGCCTCAAATGCCATCATTTGGTGTTGACCAGGCATCAGTTGCACAAACATCGCCTGTAGGTTTTCAGCCAACAAATATTCCAGATGTTGATGCATTGCTTAATCAAGGTGCAGAGCAAAGGAAAGATGCCGCTCCTACAATGGCATTAGATTTAAATGATGTTCTTAATGGACAAATTCTTTAATTAGAATTTTCATAAGTATTAAACACATTTAAATGGTCTTAGATTTTTCTAGGACCATTCTTTTTTAATAAATATATTGAAATATAATGTGATTAATATGTTTAATATGAAATTAAATGAATCGTTTATACCAGATGAAGAAATTAGATAGGATTATATTAAAATAGAATCTTCACCAAGTATAGATGTAAAAAGAGAAATAGGTACAAAATATGGTTTATAGAGAAATGAATGCACGAGATGGCAAAATATTGCAATTGCCATATTAGAATATTTAAGAACTGTTAGAAATCATAAAGATTAGTTTACTCATTGGGATGTGCATGACTTTTTTAAATTAACGAATTATAATGGTTAGTATGAAAAACTAAAACCGTATCTGAATCTTGAATCTGGTAAATTTATTAAATATATTTTAGATTTTGAATATTCGCATTTATTGAATACTGGAATTAAACCATATATATTAGATAATATAGATACAGTAAAACTTACAAGTGATATATACGGTTCATTACAAAGAAAATTTTGGTTAGAACGCTATAAATCAATTAAAAAATTTTATGATGAATAGTATGGCCTTAAAGCCGGTAAAGCTGAAAGTGATAATAGAAAAACATATGAGCTTCAGTCAATGATAATTGAAGAAACATATGATTATAGAATATAGCTTGAACAGTATCTTGAAAATTTTATATTAGAATGTTATGACATTTATAAATATGGTTCATCAGAATATATAAAATTATGTAAACTGATGGAGCATTATTGTGATTTAATTAGAGAGAAAAAACCACATTATGAACCACATCATAGAGCAGATTCAGATGAATTAAAATGGATAAAATATAGAGATAATTTACATTTTTTAATTGCTATATATTATTATTTCTATGAAGATGCGCATTTTTCAAGCCATCCATTAAGAGAAAAAAGAATAGAAATGTCAATCGATTATTTTAATTAGAGGTTTGATAAACTTATAGATAAAAATATAATCAAACCATTGATAGCTAAAGATGTTGATATCGATTCTATTAAAATTAGTGATTTGGAACAAGTAGAATTTGGATTTTATTTTACTATAAGTTATAGTGACAATAAGAAAATGTATGTTAATTTTATTCTTCAACATGATTTTTAGGATACATCCAATATGGATGAATTTATAAAACATTCACATTTATATAATACAAATATAATTAATAAGTCTATAATGTGCTATTAGATGAAAGTTTCTGTTAAACCATTAAAAGAATCAAGTTTAAATGAAGGATTTGATTATAATAAAATTAGGTTGGCTTTAGATGACTATGAAGATAATAATCAATTATCTTCAAAATCTAATATTATTAAAAATGCTGGCGGCAAAGAATTGTGGAATTTGTATAATGGTTTTGTTGATTTAGGACTTCCATCTGGAACTATGTGGGCAAAATATAATTTAGGATGTGATTGGAATA
>Ga0256405_10001643_pt1 | contig 58987 bp, 45 predicted proteins | sample RumenRJG_02DNA_FD_189096 | JGI IMG/M metagenome (GOLD analysis project Ga0256405, IMG submission 189096) | Bovine rumen microbial communities from Lethbridge, Alberta, Canada - RJG_02 | ecosystem: Host-associated > Mammals > Digestive system > Stomach > Rumen | place: Canada: Alberta... | reverse complement strand
AACTCCCGTTAACCGAAAGTGGCACTTTCATTAACCAATCTCGTACGAAGTTCTATACCAATCTCGTACGAAATTGCACACCAAACTCGTACGAAGTTGCATAACAAAGTCGTACGAGTTTGGTTGACGATAGTTCAACTCTCTGATAACTAAACAATAAGTTAGGCTGCATCTCGGAATTGAAAATCGCTGGCCGAAGGGAATTGAAAATCGACGCCTACGGGGAAACAACGTTCGCTGGCCGAAGGGAAAAGCAAAGTCAAAAGCAATAAAAAACAAATGAATTTGTTTTGTTCTTCGCTCGATTTAAATAAAAATCTCTCACTCAAAAAAGCAAAACCTTTTGCTTTTTCTTCGTTTAATCGACTTTTTGCACTAACTTTATCAAATTGATGAAGTTAGGATGCGCTTCGGCAATAAAAAAGAAAATTCTTTTTGTATTGCGCTCAGCTTTCACTAATTTTGGCTAACGCCCAAGTTAGGCTGCACCTCAACAAAAAAATAAAATGAGTTTTATTTTGTTTTTCGCTCGATCGATTTTTTGCACTAACTTTGGCTAACGCCCAAGTTTTTCGCACAGCTCAAGGGAACTCCTCATGTTCGGAATCAACGATCGCTGTTCACGAAGTGAGGAAAGCAAAAATTCAAAGATTTCGAGTTTACTCATCTGAGCACCATTGTAAAATAAGACGAGTTGTTGAGCATAGCGAAAAAATGAGCGAAGAAATTTGTTTTTTCGCTCACTTAATCGTACTTTGGCTGACGCCCAAGATAGGCGGCACCTCAACAATAAAAATAAAACCTTTTTTATTTTGTATTGTCTTCGGTTTGCACTATCTTTGCAAGGAAATAAGGCACGTCGCTGATGAAAGGAAAGTTTTTCAAGATTGCGCTGCCGCTGCTCTTTGGCGGTGCCATACTCTACTGGATGTACCGGGACTTCGATTTCCGGCACGTGGGCGACGTGATGCTACACGAGATGGATTGGACGTGGATGCTGCTCTCGCTGCCTTTCGGCATTCTGGCGCAGATGTTCCGTGGCATCCGCTGGCGACAGACGCTCGAACCGCTGGGCGAACATTCCCGGACTTCCACGCGCGTGAACGCCGTATTCCTGTCGTATGCCACCAGCCTGGTAGTGCCCCGCATCGGTGAGTTCGTGCGTTGCGGCGTGCTCAGGCGCAAGGATGGCGTGTCGTTCCCGAAAGCGCTGGGCACGGTGGTGACCGAGCGAGCCATCGACACGCTGCTCATGCTCTGCATGGTGGGACTGACGCTGCTCATCCAGCTGCCCGTCTTTGCCGATTTCTTCTCGAAGACAGGCACCAGCATCAGCGGTTTCTTCGCCAAGTTCTCCACCGCCGGATGGATTGTCACCGCCCTGTGCGGCATCGTGGCTGTGGTGTTTCTGTGGTGGCTGGTCAGGAAGATGAGTCTGGAAGAAAGCGACAAGCGCGAGGGGCGGAGTAAGAACGCGCCCTATATATATAATAATGTAAAGAAGTCGCTCTGCGGAATCTGGCAGGGTGTCATCTCGCTGAAAGACATGCGGCGCCCGTGGCTGTTCATCGCTCTGACGCTCGCGATATGGGCTTCCTACTTCGTGCACTACTACCTGACGTTCTTCTGCTTCGACTTCACCGCCCACCTGGGGCTGTCGTGCGCCCTCGTCACCTTCGTAGTGGGCAGCATCGCCGTCATCGTTCCCACGCCAAACGGTGCCGGTCCGTGGCACTTCGCCGTGAAATCGATGCTCATCCTCTATGGCGTAGCCGACGAACAGGCGCTCTATTTCGTGCTCATCGTGCACACGGTGCAGACGCTGCTCGTCGCCCTGCTCGGCATCTACGCATGGATAAGGATGATGTTCATAGAGAAAATACAACCTTTAAATACTAATCAAACAACTTAAAGACTATGAGTGAAATTAAAAATCTGAAACCGGAATGCATCTGGAGAAACTTCGATGCACTGACACAAGTTCCGCGCCCAAGCGGACATCTGGAGAAAATCCAGCAGTTCTTACTCGACTTTGCACAGCGCATCGGCGTGGAAGCCTTCAAGGATGATGCCGAGAACATCATCATGCGCAAGCCCGCCACACAGGGAATGGAAAACCGCAAAGGCGTCATCCTGCAGGCACATATGGACATGGTGCCGCAAAAGACTCCCGAAAGCACGCACAACTTCGAGACCGACCCCATCCAGACATGGATAGACGGCGACTGGGTGAAGGCTAAAGACACAACGCTGGGAGCCGACAACGGACTGGGCGTGGCAGCCATCATGGCAGTGCTCGAAGACAAAAACCTCAAGCACGGACCCATCGAAGCGCTCATCACTGCCGACGAGGAAACCGGCATGTTCGGCGCCAACGCACTGAAAGGCGGCATCCTGAACGGCGACATCCTGCTCAACCTCGACTCCGAGACATGGGGAAAATTCGTCATCGGTAGCGCCGGCGGCATCGACATCACCGCCACACTTGACTACAAAGAGGTGGAAACCGACAAGGAAGACGCTGCACTGAAAGTGACCCTCAAGGGACTTAAAGGCGGACACTCAGGACTGGAAATCAACGAAGGACGCGGCAATGCCAACAAACTGATGGTGCGCTTCGTCCGCGAAGCCATCGCCGAATGCGAGGCACGTCTGGCAACCTGGCAAGGCGGCAACATGCGCAATGCCATCCCGTTCAAGGCTGAGACCGTACTCACCATGCCGAAAGAGAACGTGCAGGCTGTGAAAGAACTCATCGAGTCGTTCAAGGAAGAATTCACCGACCAGTTCAAAGGCATCGAGAGCGGCATCGAATTCTATGCCGAAGAGGTGCCCACACCAGCCATGCAGGTGCCCGTAGAAATCCAGGACAACCTCATCAACGCCATCTATGGCTGCCACAACGGCGTGCTCCGCATGATTCCCGCATATCCCGCAGTGGTTGAGACATCGTCCAACCTCGCCATCATCAACATCGAAGGCGGAAAAGTGGGCATCAAGATTCTGGCACGCTCGGCACGCGAGGACATGAAAGAATACATCACAAAGACCCTCGAGAGCTGCTTCTCCATGGCAGGAATGAAAATCGAGACCAGCGGCAGCTACTGCGGTTGGGATCCCAACCCCGACTCGGAACTGCTCCACCTGCTGTTGAAAGAATACAAAGAACTGTTCAACGAGGACGGCATCATACAGGTTGACCACGCAGGACTCGAATGCTCTATCATTCTCGGCAAATATCCGCACCTCGACGTGGTGTCGCTCGGACCGACGATGAAGTCGCCCCACACCACCATCGAGCGCGCATACATCCCGACGGTAGATCCGTTCTGGACCCTGCTGAAGAAAACACTCGAGGACATTCCCATGAAATAATAGCAGTGTGGCGTAAAAGCCAATCATCCAATTTCATCCGCAGTTTCTTTTTTGATTCTGCGGATTTTTTGTGTGTCTCAACGTAAGATAAGATGCACCTCGGCAAATTTAGAGTCCCTTGATAAGGGGCGGAATGCGGGGATACAATAAAAAACGCTCGGTTTTACATAAAATTTTCACGCTCGAAAAAGAAAATACTTCTCTTTTTGCTCGCTTAACCAAATTTTTCATTATCTTTGCAGCCGTAAACCAATTTTTATAGAAAGAAATGGATGATTATCACGCCGATAGTTTTAATTCGTAAGCGTGAGGATTTACCTTCCCAAGGCTAATCCCCATGCTTAAACTAATGATGGAGATTAGCAACAATGAAAACCTTTTGGAACACAAATGGCGGACTGACACAACTCAACCAGTGGGAACCCAACTGCTGGCTGCAGGTGACTTGTCCGACAGAAGAGGAGCGGCAGCAACTGGAAGAGCAGTTCAGCCTTCCCGACTACTTCCTCTCCGACATCAGCGATACCGACGAGCGGGCACGCTATGAGTACGACGACGGATGGATGCTCATCATCCTCCGTATCCCCTATGTCAAGGAGATTCGCTCACGAACGCCCTACACCACCGTGCCGCTGGGTATCATCCACAAACGTGACGTGACCATCACCGTCTGCTATTACGAGACGAACATGATGATAGACTTCGTCAGCTACCAACAGAAACGCAACGAGGGATTCGTCGATTACGTCGATATGATTTTCCGGCTGTTCCTCTCCAGCGCCGTTTGGTACCTGAAACGACTGAAACAAATCAGTTCGCTGATAGACAAAGCCAAGCGCAACCTCGACCGCGAGGTGAACAACGAGAGCCTCATCGGACTGTCACGCCTGCAAGACTCGCTGACCTATTTCATCACCTCCATCCGCGGAAACGAGAACTTGCTTGCCAAGCTGAAGTTCAAACTGCAAGTCGATGAGTTGGATGCCGACCTGATTGAAGACGTCAACATCGAGATGTCGCAGGCACGGGAAACGGCGAACATCTACTCGAACATCCTCGAATCGACCATGGACACCTACTCGAGCATCATCAACAACAACATGAACACCATCATGCGTACGCTCACATCGGTCAGCATCATCCTGATGTTCCCCACACTCATTGCCTCACTGTTCGGAATGAACGTCATCAACGGCATGGAAACCAGTCGCTTCGGATTCATTGTCGCACTGGTCATTTCCGTCCTCGTATCGGTTGGTTCATGGTGGATTTTAAGGTACAAACGCCTTATTTAATAAAAAAATATCAAAAAAAACGGATTAAGTTAGGTTAATTCGTTTTTTTTTATTATGTTTGCATGTTATTGTACAGCGATATATTCGAATCATAAACGAAAAAGGTAAATGATGGACTCTCAAGAAAAGACCCTCGACAAGGGACAAGTAATGGACGAAAACAAAGTTGAAGAATCTGTAAATGTGGAGAACACAACTCCTGCAGAAGATTCTCAGGTGAATAACACTGTAGCTGAAAACCCGGCTCCGGAAGAAGAGCCCGTAGTGGAGCTATCCGCAACAGAAGCTGAGGAGCAGGGCGAAACTGCCGAACAGCCCGAAGTTCCGGCGGAAGAACCACAGAAAGAGGAAGAAAAAACAGTTGCAGAAGAGGTCAGCACCCCGAAAATCTACAAAACAAAGCAAGAGATTCTTGAGCGCATCAAGGAGATTGCACACGGCGAAGAACCGCTCGTCAAGGAAGAAGTTGACCACCTGAAGACCTTATTCTACAAATTCCACAACGCTGAGCGCGAGGCACAACTAAAGGAATATGTGGACGGCGGCGGTGATCCCGAGAGCTATCAAGTGCGCCCGGACGAATGCGAAGAAGCATTCAAAGCCGAAATGGGCATCATCAAAGAAAAAAGACAGAAACTCTTCCAGCAACAAGAACAGGAGAAGGAAGAAAACCTGAAACGTAAACTTGAAATCATCGAGAAAATAAAGGGAATGGTCACTTCACCCGAAGAGGCCAACAAATCATATCAGGAATTCAAGAAACTGCAGCAAGAATGGCGCGACATCAAAACCGTACCGGCAGAGCGTGCCAACGAACTGTGGCGCACCTACAAACTCTATGAAGACCAGTTCTATGACCTGCTGAAACTGAACAGCGAGGCACGGGAATATGACTTCAAGAAGAATTTGGAGATAAAGACAAAACTGTGTGAAGCTGCCGAGCGACTGGCTGACGAGAGCGACATCATCAGCGCCTTCCACCAGCTGCAGGAACTGCATCAACAATACAGAGAAACGGGACCCGTATCGAAAGACGTGAGAGAGGAAATCTGGACAAGATTCAAAGCGGCATCGACCGTCATCAACAAGCGTCACCAACAACATTTCGAGGGGTTGCGCGCCAAAGAAGAAGAAAACCTCGCACTCAAAACGGCATTGTGCGAAAAAGTAGAAACAATCGTCAAGGAAGAATGCAAAGGGGCTGGCGAATGGGAGAAAAAGACAAAAGAAATCATCGCCATACAGACAGAATGGAAGACCATCGGATTTGCTCCGCAGAAAATGAACGTGAAAATATTTGAACGCTTCCGTGCAGCATGCGATGAATTCTTCGGAAAGAAAACAGAATACTTCAAAGGACTGAAAGCCCAGTTTGCCGAGAACGCTGAGAAGAAACGCGCCCTCGTAGAGCAGGCACAGGCACTGCAAGACTCCACCGAATGGAAATCAACCAGCGACAAACTGATTGCACTCCAAAAAGAGTGGAAGACCATCGGCATTGTTCCTAAAAAACTGGGCGACCAGCTCTGGAACGATTTCCTTGCAGCATGCAACAAATTCTTTGAGGCGAGAAATGCCGCTAACGCCGGTTCACGTAACGAGGAACGCGAAAACCTGCAGAAGAAGCGCGAGGTTATTGAAAAACTGAAGGCTGTCTGCGAAGAAGGTGGAGACGGTGCACAAGAGAAAGCACAGGAGCTGATCGACGAATACAACGGCATCGGACATGTGCCTTACAAAGAAAAAGACAAAGTCTATAAAGAGTATCATGAAGTGCTCGACCAACTCTATCAAAAGCTCAACATCAGCATCAACCGCAGACGTCTTGACAACTTTAAGAACGCACTGAAAAACGTGGCTAAGCGCGGTGAAGACGCACTTGACAACGAGCGTGCCAAACTGATGCACCGCTACGATCAGCTGAAACAGGAAATTCAAACATACGAGAACAATATCGGCTTCCTGAACGTCAGCTCGAAGAAAGGTAATTCACTCATCGAAGAGATGAACCGCAAAGTGCAAAAGCTCAGAGATGACCTCGGACTGGTGCGCGACAAAATCAAAGCGATTGACGTAGAGAACAAAGAAACAGAAGCCATGGAAGAATCTGCTGAAGAAACAGAAGGAGTAGAATAATTTCATTTGTCAGTAACGAAAACGCCCGTGCCCCATTCAGCACGGGCGTTTTTGTTATTGCTTGCCCCGCTGACGATGACTGCCGGCTATGGAAACAAAAAAACTTCCTCTCAAGGTGAAAGGAAGTTTCCTGTTGGGATACTCGGACTCGAACCAAGAATGACAGGACCAGAATCTGTAGTGTTGCCAATTACACCATATCCCAATGTTCGTAAACAAAGTCCATTCGCTTACGAGTGCAAAATTACGGCATTTTTTTGAAACAGCCAAACTTTTTTCATAAAAAATCATTTTCGCAGATTTAAATGCCATCTTTCCACTTCTTGTTCATCCGTTTCTTCCTGTCGTTTTACCACCACACATATCTACCTTAGAAGAACTTCATTTATTTCTTTTTTTCTCCTCAACCACCTGCGTTATACGCAGTTGATATAATGAAATTATATGAAATAGTTATCGGTCACATGATTATTTGACAAGCACCTTGCGATTACCATTGATGTATACACCTGGTGTTGCTGGCTGCTTGTCATGTCGCACGCCCTCTATGGAATAACACTTGCTGTTTTCGCATTTGTCAACAACGGCTGAATTTATGGACGTGGTTACTGTCTGGAACAACTGCCGCCAATAGTCATCAACCCAATCATAGAAGACAGCAACCTCTTTATCTCCTGCCATGCCTGTCCTAAATTGTTCAACCAGTGCCTGTCCAATCTGACCGACATAGTTGTCGGCAGCCATTATTTTCTGGAGTATGCCTGTCTCCTCCTTATTGATAAGTTTAGAGAGATCGATACTATCGGTTCTTTGTTCATCATTATGGTAGATGGTAAACACCCGATTCTTTAGTTCTACCGAATTGCTACACATCTCACTTTTATAAGTATCCGTTGCGCGTTTCAACACCTGCGGCAACACCAACGAGGGAGTGATGATAATGGGCACTGTCAGGGAACCACAAGGCCAACCCATCGTCAGCCAACTGATTGTATTTTTTGCGCTCTCGCCTTCTTTGACACCCTGCATGAGCGATGACGAAGTGCTGGTGAACCGAGGAATAAAATTACTGAAATACACATGGCGCACATCATTGAGACTATTGGGAAGATCGTCCCAAAGATCAACCTCCCTGTCTCCATGATAAAGATAGCGTGGCAGTTCGTGAGCCAACTTGATGGGATCTATCTTTCCGTTGACGAATGTGTCATCCATATATTTGCAAGCTGCTTTGTAGCGTTGTTCTCCGACATGATTGGTGGTATCGTAGTAAGGACTTGTGAAAGAATAGTTGGTGCGCACAATATAACCATTTGGTGCAACAGTCTCGTCATTGGCATCAAACTTGGTATAGCTTCTGTTGCTGGTCTCGAAAAACGCAACATTTCCAAGCGAATCCATCACGGCAAAATTGGTGCTTAACGTTAGAGAAGTTGCCTGTGCTTGTGTTTGTTGGAGCAGCGCTTCGAACTCATCAACGGTGGCACACTGTCCAAGTGCCTTCTTCATCAGCGAGCCAGCGCTGGTATTCGCCTTAGATGTGGCACTATTAAAATAATACGACAGTGTGTTGAGAATGGCAAATCCCACCTCATTATGTCCATACCAGATGCTGGTCGGACTTGCGGATGTTGAATGATTGACTACTCCTATAAACTGATATTTGGCACCTTTGAGGGTAACCAGAGAGTTATCAATACCTTCGCTGGCATCACGATTCTTGAAAATGAAAGGTCTTCCGTCAACGGTCACCTTACCAGAAGCGATTACAGCAGTACATGCCTGACTCTCACAAAAAGTCATCACCAATAAAAGAAAAATAAAAATATGCTTCATCATTTGTATATTTTTTAGATTACAAACAATCTATCCGACACAAAGATAGTAAAATTATGTTGAATAACAAAAGAAGGGGATTTCTTTTACATAAAATATTTAGAGAGCATGATTATGACAAGCAGGTTAAAACTGAAGAAACACTCTTTTGCTGATTCCGTCACCAAAGTTTGTTTCGCCATTTTTTGTAAAATCAAAAAAGTGACAAAAATCAAACAAAAATGCTCGTTTTTTTTGTATTAAAACAAAAAATAATTATCTTTGCATCAATAATTTACATAATTCAGACTTAGCCTGTTTGTAATAAACACCATTATCAACACAGCAACAGGAATGGAGAATGTCTATTGTGTGGTGAGGAGAACAAACTCTTTCTTTTCACTAAATTTGCAAACGAAAACTTAAAAACTAAAACTTATGAAAACAATGAAGAAGAGAATTTTATTTTTTGTATCAATCATCATCGCATCTGTTGGTGCAAATGCCCAGAATACGTCTATTAATTATACTACCACTCGTAACGGAGATATGACCTATTCTACTACAGGTCTAATTAAAACATCCATGTCATCTTCCAATGGTTATTATTTGGAAATAGAAGTAATGGCTTCTGGACAAGTTATCAGCCCTACTTTCACAATAACTTCTATGAAAGATAAGAATTTCGTAAAAATAGTACGGTCACAGAAAGGAGCAAAGACAAAGGTCTATGCAACTTATACTCTTTCTAACGGACAAAAATACACCCTTGACACTTATGGTAAAGATAATACGGATAGTTCGTATATGAATTCGGAAACTATCTGTTCGTTTCATTTTTTCTCTGTTTTTGTTCAAAACAATAGATTAAGCCCTTCTACCGTATCTAAATTCAGGAAGTATGATATTGAGAGTATTCAAATTGGCAATGACATCATCGATCTAAAAAAGTTATTCGGTATCAAAACCGCGCCAATAATAGATAAGTTATGTATGGAACTGGCGAAAAATGGAGTTAATCCCCAATATATGGGACAAGATTGATGATAGTAATTTGCTTTACGCAAACAAAAACAGATTAGTATCGTCATCTCCCTCACAGCTTATTATGTTGTTTGCACCGATGTGGAGACAGGAAAGGCGGTATATCAACTCATTGAGAAAGGCGGCGACGAGGCATACGACTGGATACGTGCTTTTGGGATAATGTCAGTCTAAACGAATGATTCCGTTGCGTTCAAGGATATGCTTCTTAATGACAATAAGGTTATTTCAATTTTATAAGGATTGCGCCATTGCCTCCTCTGACACCATAAATGGAAGCGGAAGCATCTTTTAACACGGTCACACTCTTCACATCGCGGGGGTTAATATATGAAATATCGTTCACCATGATACCATCTACGACGAACAAGGGCTCGGTCGAAGAGTTGACGCTATTGATACCGCGGATATAGACAGACGCCGTTGTTGCACCATTCTTGACGACTTTGACACCAGGCACGCGACCTTCAAGATAATCGTAAATGGTAATATACCCCGACTTATCTGCCTCTTCCATATCAACAGATGATATCGCATAGGACAAAGCTTCTTGAGATGTTTCTCCATAGCCCATATCCACAGTTTTAAACTGTTTTTCGCGAGTTGTCCCACAAGCTGCCATTACAAGAGAAAGCAGAATGAGGAATGTACTTTTTTTGATTGCCATGTTCTAGAATTTTTATTGATTAATAATAGGACGAATGAAAAAGGTCTACTTACCGAACCTGCGGCCTTTCCATTTCAGCGTTATCTTTTTCGGTTCGTTGTCATACCATATTGTAACCAAGATGTCTTTCCCTGTACGTGGCAAAGCGTAAGAAGCAAACACATTATCTCCTGTGTGATACACCACATCAACACCCGTATCGTCGCATTCCTTCATTTTCTTCGTTGCATTGTTATAGCGATAGAACGCAATGCCGTCATATTGACCAGGGCTATATTTTCCATTCGAAAACGACACCACATTGTAGGCAAATAGCTTGTGCTTTCCGTCAGCCTCGTTCCAATAGCACATTTCCCACCTTCCCACATGCTCTTCGTATTTAGACTCATAGCATATATAGCCGTTTTTCTCGTCAACAGTAAGCGTTTCTCCCTCATCCAATGGAAGTCCCTTACGGTGCTTCATCCAAGCTTGTTTGATAGCATTAAACGATTCGTCATAACAATCTTCTTCCTCATTATCGTTGGAAGAAAGGAGAGCCCATGCAAAATCGCTGATAGAGGGTTTAGCGCCTTTATAATTCACTTTTATGTCTCTATTCTGTGCTGCCAACACCAGTGTAAAACAGACAAGAATAATGGTCAATGATACTCTTTTCATATTATTAGGTTTTAGGAAAAACTAATTAAGACTTATAGGATGTAAATTACTGATGCAAAGATAATAAATTCCTTTTTGAAAGCAAAAAAACAGAGAAGAAATCTTTACCTTATGATAATTCTTCTAATCACTGTACTTGGCAAGAGCGTCAGAAACGATTTCTAATTATTGTAGGAAATCTAATACATAACTCAGTATGAAGAAGATTGCTATTATATACATACTGGGTGACAACTCGCGTGCTCTGCCCGTAAAAATCTTTACGAATACATAAGAGAGCACCCCCCACACAATACCCTCAGCAATACTTGCTGATAATGGAATTATGAATATGACAAAAAAAGCGGGGAGGAGTTCTGTGATGTCTGTAAAGTTGAGATTCCGCACTGGATTCAACATCATTGTCCCAACCAGTACCAATGCGCTTGTTGTGGCTGCAGCAGGAACGATAAGGAAGAACGGTGCCAAGAAGAGGGAAAGGATAAAGAGGATTGCCACGGTGAATGCCGTGAGACCTGTTCGTCCACCTTCTGCTATGCCCGTCGTACTTTCTACATAGGTAGTTACTATAGATGTTCCGCACATTGCTCCGACTGATGTACCTATCGCATCTGCCATAAGGGCTTTGTCGAGTTTGGGCATTTGTCCGTTTTTGTCTTTCATCCCTGCACTTTCTATAGAACCAACCAGTGTACCTATGGTGTCGAAGATATCCATCAAGAGCATGGTAAACAAAACGATATAATAGTCGATGTCAAGTTCCAGAAAATGGTGGAAGTCCATCTTCATTGCTATGGGTTCGATTGAAATAGGCATACTGAATATAGAGAACCCTTCAGGCAATTTGGTTACTCCAAGCGGAATGCCGATGATGGTTGTAATGATGATAGTGAAGAAGAGCGCTCCTCTCACTTTGTAACGTATCAGTATGGCACCGAGTAGGATGCCAATTATTGCCAATCCGGAGGTTGGTGTCAGCGGACCTATTGCAGTCAGAGTTGCTTCATTGCTAATGATGATGTGGCCGTTTTTCAGTCCTAAGTAAGCGATGAATAGTCCAATGCCGACGGAAAGAGCATATCGCAGGTTTTGAGGAATAGAATTGACGATAGCCTGTCGCACTTTAAATACGGTAAGCAGCATGAATGCTATGCCCTCAATGAAAACGGCAGCCAATGCTTCTTGCCAAGTGTATCCCATCATCAGCACCAGGGTATAGGCAAAGAAAGCGTTCAGTCCCATGCCCGAAGCTAGTGCAAACGGCATCTTCGCATAGAAAGCCATTACCAAAGTGGCTATGGCTGCAGAGATGGCTGTTGCGGAGAAAACGGCTCCACGATCCATTCCTGCTGCCGACAGAATGAGTGGATTTACGGCAAGTATGTAACTCATCGTCATAAACGTAGTTAAACCTGCCAATATTTCGGTCTTCACTAAATGCTCTTTCGGATTAACCCCCAGAAGTGAAAAGATTTTTTTCATAGCTATAACACCTAATCTAACAGATTAAAACCTGTATGATGTCAATTTGTGGTGCACGAAACAGATAGGAATTTCCTAAAAATCGAGCTAACACGATTATACATTATTTTGTGCAAAATATGATGAGATTGAACGAACTAATAACGCCCCAAAATAAGATGTTTTTTTCATGATTTAATTATTATTATTATTTGTTACCACTATAAAAATACGATGCAAAGATAGTAAGAACTTTGCAATTTTAGAGACTTACAGATAATTATTTTTTGAAAGCACAAAAAAGAGCCTTTCCAAAACTTACCCCAGATTTGGGCGAGAATATTTTTAATAAATCAAAAATAATTTTGTCATTTTCCCAAATTGGTTTATCTTTGTATCTTATTTAAATAACATCATTAAATGAACGAAACAAAAAAGCTGGTTGAACTCATTATTGAAGGTATTCAAGAGAAGAAAGGTTCTGGCATCGTGGTCGTCAATCTGGAGAATATTGACGGAGCCATTTGCCGCTACTTCATCATCTGCCAAGGCAACTCGCCACAGCAAGTGGAAGCCATTACCGAATCGATTGGAGATGTGGTACGGGAAAAGCTCGCAGAGAAGCCGTCGCACGTGGTGGGGTTGGAAAATGCCCAATGGGTAGCGATGGACTATTCTGACATTCTCGTGCACATATTCCTTCCGGAGGTGCGTGCCTATTATAATCTCGAAACCCTGTGGGAAGATGCAACTTTGGAACATATTCCCGATTTAGACTAATATAATATAGTATTGATTAGAAAAATATGGAAGAACAAAAGAATAACAAGCCGAATAAGCCTAAATTCAATTTGAGTTGGATTTACACTTTAGTCATTGTTGCCCTTCTCGTTGCTTTCTTTACGGGCAACTCGCAACAGCCCGGAGGTATCAGCAAAGAGGCATCCTATGCTGAATTCAAGACATGGGTGGCAAAGGGCTATGCGGAGAAAGTGGTTGTCAACAAGGATGCGAGCACGCTGAAAATGTTCGTGAAAGCGAAGCATATAAGAGAAGTGTTCAATCAAGGAACGAAGCAGACGGGCAACAACCCATACATTTCCGTTGAATTCGGTTCCATCGAAAGATTGGAGACATTCCTCGACGAACAGACAACAGCAAAGAAATTCAACGGCAATCTCAAATACGAGAACGAGAAAAACAGTTTTCTGGTCTCCTTATTGATTAACATTCTCCCCATTCTGCTCTTCGTGGGACTCATCGTGTTTATCAACCGTCGCATCATGGGCGGAGGTGCCGGTGGCGGAGGCGGGCTCTTCAATGTAGGAAAGTCCAAAGCCAAGATGTACGAAAAGGGCGGCGAACTGGGCATCACATTCAAGGATGTAGCCGGACAGGAAGGAGCCAAGCAAGAGGTTCAGGAAATCGTGGAGTTTCTGAAAAACCCGCAGCGCTATACCGATTTGGGAGGAAAGATTCCGAAAGGCGCCTTGCTCGTTGGTCCTCCGGGAACGGGAAAGACCCTGATTGCAAAAGCCGTAGCAGGAGAGGCGGGCGTACCTTTCTTCTCGATGAGCGGTTCCGACTTTGTGGAGATGTTCGTCGGTGTGGGTGCAAGTCGTGTTCGCGACCTTTTCCGGCAAGCGAAAGAGAAGTCGCCATGCATCATCTTCATTGATGAGATTGATGCCGTAGGACGTGCCCGTTCAAAAAATCCGTCGATGGGCGGAAACGACGAGCGCGAGAATACGCTAAACGCCTTGCTCACAGAGATGGACGGCTTCGGAACGAACAGCGGTGTCATCATACTTGCAGCAACCAACCGCGTTGACATGCTCGACTCGGCACTGCTGCGCGCCGGACGATTCGACCGACAAATACACGTTGACCTCCCCGACTTGACGGAACGAAAAGCCATCTTCAACGTTCATCTCCGTCCCATCAAGACCGATGACAGTCTCGATGTTGACTTCCTCGCGCGCCAGACTCCCGGATTCTCCGGAGCCGATATCGCCAATGTGTGCAACGAGGCAGCACTGATTGCCGCCCGTCACAACAGCAAATCGGTTGGCAAACAGGATTTCTTAGACGCCGTTGACCGCATCATCGGTGGTCTGGAGAAGAAAACGAAGGTGATGACGGCGGAAGAGAAACGCGCCATCGCCGTACACGAAGCCGGACATGCCACCATCAGCTGGTTCTGCCAATATGCCGACCCACTGGTGAAAGTGTCGATTGTTCCGCGCGGACAGGCGTTAGGAGCTGCATGGTATCTGCCGGAAGAACATCAAATCACCACTAAAGAGCAGTTGCTTGACAAGATGTGTGCCCTGCTCGGGGGAAGAGCCGCTGAAGACATTGTGCTCGGCCGCATCTCTACAGGTGCCATGAATGACTTGGAGCGGGCTACCAAGAGCGCATACGGAATGATTGCCTATGCCGGAATGAGCGAGAAACTACCTAACATCTGCTATTACAACAACCAAGAATATCAGTTCCAGCGTCCTTACTCGGAAACGACTGCCAAGATTATGGACGATGAGGTTCTGAAAACCATCAACGAACAATATGAGCGCGCAAAGCAAATCCTCGAGGAACATCGCGAAGGACATAATGCACTGACCGAGATGCTGATTCGTTCGGAAGTGATATTCGCTGAAGACGTGGAGAAGATTTTCGGCAAACGCCCATGGCTCAGCCGTTCGCAAGAGCTTATCAATGAGGAGAAAGAAACGGCAGAACTCCCTGAGGCAGAAACCCCGAAAGAGCCTGAACTCCTGGAATCGACAACAGAACCGACAGAAACAGAAGAAGAAAATAAAGACTAATCACCATGACAGAGAAAGTGCAGAATTTCATCACCAGAACCATTACGGGCATCCTGTTCGTAGCCATCATCGTCACTTGTTTTCTCAGACCTTTTGCAATGGTGTTCCTATTTGCCTTGGTCACAGGGATGACGATATGGGAATTTTGCGGTTTGGTCAACAACATTAAGTCAGTGCAGACGAATCGCTTTATCTGTACGATTGCCGGTGTGTATTTTTTTCTGGCTGTAGCTGGATTCTGCAGCGGCATGACTCCGTCGGCAGTATTCATCCCCTACCTGCTCACGGTGGTGTATCTTTTCGTTTCGGAGTTATACACCAAAGCCGAGAACCCCATCAACAACTGGGCTTACACGATGCTCAGCCAGATGTATATTGCACTCCCCTTCTCCATGCTGAACGTACTGGCATTCCAGAATGCGCCCGGACAGGACTATCCTGTTTACAGCTGGCTGCTGCCGCTGAGCGTCTTCATTTTCCTGTGGATGAATGATACGGGTGCTTATTGCAGCGGCATGCTGTTCGGAAAACACAAGCTCTTTCCCCGCATCTCACCTGCAAAAAGCTGGGAAGGAAGCATCGGAGGAGGCATTTTCGTGCTGCTGATAGCCGCTATTATTGCCCATTTCGACGCTTCTGCCAACGGTGTCGGTGGAGCGGAAGACGGGAGCGCCCTGCTCGGTTTGCCACAATGGCTCGGCTTGGGACTTGTCGTCGTTGTCTTCGGTACGCTGGGCGACTTGGTCGAAAGCCTCTTCAAGCGCACCCTCGGCATCAAGGATTCAGGCAATATCCTGCCGGGACACGGAGGCATGCTCGACCGATTCGACTCGTCACTCATGGCGATTCCTGCTGCCGTGGTCTATATCTACTCCCTTACGCTATTGTAACATATAGATGAAGCAGATGTTCCTACTCGTTTTTCTTGCAATCATCATTGGCGGTCTGGCTTACTCGGCATGGCATGTTTGGTGTGTCCTGCCATTGGGCAAGCTCATCAAAGGCTGCATCATCGCCATCTTTATCCTCGCGTTCCTGCTTGTCTTTGTCAATTTCACGGGAACGCTTGACAAACTTCCGCTCAACCTCGCAACCATTGTTTACGAGATTGGCAACTCCATGATTTTCATTCTCCTCTACACCGTCATGGTTTTCCTGGTGCTCGACCTTGGCAGACTGGTGCACCTTGTGCCCAAGTCATGGCTCTACCAGAACGGATGGACATCGCTCGCCGTCACCCTTTTCCTGGTGGCGATATTCGTCTATGGCAACATACATTATTATAATAAGGTACGCCAGCCCCTGGATTTGCAGACGGAAAAGCCGTTAAGCAAGGACCTCCGCATCGTCATGATGAGCGATTTGCACATCGGTTATCACAACCGCCGCGCAGAACTGGCAAAATGGATTGACAGAATCAACGCTGAAAAGCCCGACCTCATCCTCATTGCCGGCGACATCATTGACATCAGCGTGCGACCACTCCTCGAAGAAAACATGGCTGAAGAGTTCCGACGCCTCGACGCGCCCGTCTATGCCTGTCTGGGAAACCACGAGTATTACAGCGGAGAGCCTAAGGCACAGCGATTCTACGACGATGCCGGCATCCACTTATTACGCGACACGTCGGTGGTGTTCAACACCGACATCGTGATTGTCGGGCGCGACGACCGCACCAACCGGCATCGCCGCAACCTACAGACCATTGCCAAGCACATCGACAAGACTAAATACACCATCCTGCTCGACCACCAGCCATACCATTTGGAACAGGCAGAAAAAGCTGGTATCGATTTCCAGTTCAGCGGCCACACCCACCACGGACAGGTATGGCCCGTCAGTTGGATTACCGAACACATCTACGAAAAGGCTTTCGGCAGTCACCAGCGAGGCAATACACATTATTATATTACCTCCGGCATCGGCATCTGGGGCGGTAAGTTCCGCATCGGCACCCGTTCCGAATACGTTGTAGCAACCCTTCACAATCAGAGATAGGCTACTTCATTCTTCCAAAGCGCAGTCTGTCTTATATAAAAGCATTACTTTCTACCCTTATAAGTTGGCTTATAAGTGATATAGTTGCGTAGAACGGCGTGTTTGGTTGGTTTTTTGAATTCAAAAGAATAAGGACTATCCGCACGGTTAATCCATTCCGCTATCTTGTCAACCAGCATGGCATGTGCCTGGAACGTGGGATGCACGCCGTCTTTCATGCGCGCCATCTTGATCTGCGAACAGTCAAAGAAACGTTCCTTCCCGACAACCCGCTCAATCGCAGCCCCCATCCCGCCATCTTTCACGCGCGGATGGCTCGCCGGACCAATCCAAATGAAAGGGATGTCGCCAAACATCTTCACTATCTGGCGCACATAATTTTCCCGTGTCTTGTAATCATGGTACCCTATCTCGTTCGTTCCCAGGCTCATGATGATAAACGTGGGATGCTCCTGACTGATATGCCATGCCAACTCTTTGGTCGTAGCCCAATGTTTTGACGTAGAGCCGTACCAGATGACGGTGCGCAGATAGTGCCCGTTGGCATCGGCATAGTCCTGAAAACGGCGCGACAGCCCGTCGAGCATCGAGTCGCCAATGAGCAAGATGCGCTGCGGCTCGCCGGGCGTTTCCTCCGTTTCCTCCGCATGATTCATGGCGCGCAACACCTGCGTCGCCGCCACAAACGCCAAGAGCATCAAGCCGAACAATATGTTTTTCTTCATGACAACCTAACTACTTGCAAGTTCATTCTTCTTACGCTTCTGCCAGAGTTCCAGACTGTTCACAAGATTCTGCCAGAGGATATAGCAACCGGGACCTACCGACGACACGGGATTGAAATAGGTGTATGCCATCCAGACGGCAAAAGCGGTATTCTTCTGACCCAATCCTTGTCCCGCCTCCGTTACCCGATTTGAGAATTTTCCGACATATCGTCCCACTACAAACTGAATGATGCACAGCACCAATGCCAAGCCGGCAATCAAGAGGAGGAAAGCTAACGATGTGTCGGCATGGGCAATATTCTTCACGGTCGTTCCCGTCACGATGGTCAGCGACGCGCCCCAGACATAGAACGACAGGTCTTTCACGCTCACTATCCACGCATGGAGGCGGTGCATGTGGTGCTTCACGATATAGGCGAGCAACATCGGAAGAATCAACACCAGGCACACCTTATATAATATTAAGAAGAAGGCGGTCAGGAAACTCATGTCCACATCTTTGTCAATCATAGGGAAAAAGAGCGGAACCATCAATGCCGTAATGAAATTGGAAAGGAAGGTGTAGGATGTCATCTGTTCCAAATCGCCGCCCAACTTGGCTGTAACGACCGGAGCAGCTGCCGCACACGGACTGATGATACACGTCAGGAGCGCTTCCATTAAAATGAGGTTGTTGCCCTCTATATGAAAAGCTAAAATAGAAAAAACAATCAACAGGACGAAAGTTATCTGAAAATAGGCTATCCAATAATGCCACTTCACTGGGCGCAGCCTACGGAAATCGACCTTGCAGAACGTCACGAACAGTATCATGAACATGAAAAACGGGAAAATCTGATCGATGATTGGTCCGAGCGTGTTGCCGATTTCATCCAATGCCGGCACCCAGGCAAATATCAGATAGACAATCGTTCCGCAGCACATTGCTGCAGGAAGCGTCCAGTTTTTCAGAAAGTTCAACAGTCCCATGATTTCCGTAATACAAAGGGAAGGGAATCTTTATTTCCCCACCCTTTTCTTGTTTTCCAAAACAACCTGTCGCCTTTAAATCAGATTGTCTTTCTCAATATCCTTGAAATACTTGTAAGTGCCTACGCGCAGTTCGTCCGTTGCCGGCTCGTCGCAGACGATAATGCCATGGCGGTGCATCTGCAAGGCGCTGATGGTCCACATGTGATTGACCGAACCTTCAACGGCAGCCTGCAAAGCGCGTGCCTTATGGTGTCCGTTCACGAGAATCATCACCTCGCGGGCATCCATCACCGTTCCCACTCCGACGGTCAGCGCCAGCTTCGGCACCTTGTTCACATCGTTGTCGAAGAAGCGCGAATTGGCAATAATCGTGTCGGTGGTCAGCGTCTTCACCCGTGTACGGGAAGCGAGCGATGAGCCCGGCTCGTTGAAAGCGATGTGACCGTCGGGACCGATGCCGCCGAGGAACAGGTCGATGCCGCCAGCCTCACGGATCATCTCCTCGTAGTGGGCGCATTCAGCCTCCAAGTCCGGCGCGTTGCCGTTCAAGATATGAATATTCTCTTTCGGACAGTCGATGTGGTCGAACAGGTTGCGCGCCATAAACGAATGGTAGCTCTCCGGATGGTCTTCGGGCAGTCCCACGTACTCATCCATGTTGAAAGTCAGCACGTGCTTGAAACTCACACGTCCTTCCTTGTTGGCTCTCACAAGCTCAGCATACATTCCTTCCGGCGAGGAACCGGTCGGAAGACCGAGCACAAAGGGGCGGTCGGCAGTCGGTTTGAATTCATTGATACGCTTAATCACGTGTTCCGCTGCCCATTGCGACATTTTTTGGTAATTCGGTTCAATAATCAGTCTCATTGTCGTTTCTATTTATATTAAACATAAAAAAATTGTTTCACAAAAGTCATTCATAGAACTGCGAAGAATCATTCATTGCTGCAAATTCGTGAAGGAATTTGGCATAGACAGCAATCGTTGCCTCCACAAAACGTTTTCCTTTCTCTGCGGTCGATGCCATCGGGTTTCCGATGCCCGTATCTTTGGTGACACGACTCCAGTCGCGCGGCATCCAGACGCTGCCTTCTCGCAATGCCTGCAGACGGAACTGGCGCCCTTCCCCTGCTCCTGCATCCTCCAGACGGACCCACTCCGGATGGAAATACATCATCACGGAAGTCTCTATCTCATCAGCATGGTCGCCGGGATGCTCGAAATAGTCTTTAGCATTCACCTGCCTATACCATTCGCTACTGGCAATCATCATATCCGGGAACGCTACATTCAAATCGCGAATCATCCCTTTGAACTGATTGCCTCCATGCCCATTCACGATAAGCAGCCTGCGGAATCCCTGATGATGCAGCGACGCCACAATATCGTTGAGCAGAGCCTCTTGCGTCGATTGGCGTGTATGTATGCAGAAAGGCAATTCGCGCTGCCCCGGATTCTGTGCCCCGAATCCCACCGGCGGCATCACCATCGTCAGCACGCCGTCATCATCGTAGGCCTTCTTCGCGGCAGCAACAGAGATGTCGTGCGCCAGGATGCTATCCGTCCAATAGGGCAGATGCAGGTTGTGCGGCTCCGTAGCTCCCCAAGGGAGAATCACCACCCCATAGTCGTGCTGCCTCACCTCACCGTATGTTGACACCGACAAATCAAACGCTCGCGTTTCCATTCCCATTACTGCTTATCGTTCGCTGAAGTTTTCCCCTCGCCTTTATTGTTTATATTATTCGCGACAAAGGTATAAAAATATCATGAAAAACGAGACGTTATTCCGAATAAATTCGTATCTTTACAGCCGAAAGAATGACAAAAAGATGAGAAACGTGCAACGAATCTGAAAAAATAAGATTACATAAATGCTATCTGGCGACACCATTATAGATGTATGCACATCATTGGCTATACTTAATGAGAACATGAACAAATGAAGGAGGTACTGAAAAAACAATTTCTTGATACCCTCAAAGAATATTATTCGCTGGGTATTGCAGACCAGATAGATTACGAGAAGTTCTATCTATATTCCATCATTACCCATTCAACAGCCATAGAAGGTTCTACCGTTACTGAGATAGAAAATCAACTACTCTTCGATGAGGGAATTACAGCCAAAGGGCGAAGCCTGCAGGAACAGATGATGAATCTCGACCTGAAAGCAGCATACGAACGCTCTATGCAATTGGCAAGTCAGCACACAGACTTCTCAATGGATATTCTCAAAGAAATGTCTGCCATTGTAATGAAGAATACCGGTGCATCATACAACACTGCACAAGGAACGTTCGACGCTTCAAAAGGTGAGCTACGGCTTGTAGGAGTAACCGCCGGCATTGGTGGACGCTCCTATATGAACTACCAGAAAGTTCCCACCAAACTTTCCGAACTATGCCAACAGCTAAACCAGCGGAGAAGCGAACTCAGGGCAAAGTCAGCTTCGACCAGGACAAGTGTCGGAGAACATCAAGCGAACGATAACAAATATCGGCAAACATCGTTCCAAGACACCGACATCATCGAGCAATACCTGTTGAGCTTTGATGCGCATTATCAGCTTGTAACCATCCATCCATGGGTTGATGGAAATGGTCGCATGGCTCGCCTTGTGATGAACCACTTGCAGTACGAATTCGGACTGGTGCCCGTAAAAATCATCAAGGAGGACAAGGCAGAATATATCCAGGCACTGATTGACGCCCGCGAACAGGAATCGCTTGAACCCTTTCGTGAATTCATGATGGAAGAACATATCCGAAACATCACCAAAGAAATAGAAACGTTTAAGAAATCCCTATCCAATGACCCGATAAATCTCACTCCTGACCCGATAAACACTTTTGATGACCCGATAAAACAACAACTATATCAGGCAGTCGTAGCCGACGGCACTCTCAACTATGCAGCCTATGCCGCCCAGTTAGGAGTATCAGAAGCGACTGTCAAACGCCGCCTTGGAGAGTTAAAGACTGATGGCATAATCATTCGAGTCGGTAGCAATAAGACCGGTCATTGGGAGGTCGCAAAACAAAAATAATCCTTTTCGGGAGTGTCCCCGTCCGTCTGGATTTGTAATCCGATAAGGAACGTATTAAGCGGATTGTAAATCCTGATAGTTTATTTACTGTCGGATTGCAAATCCGACAGAACGGTATAAAAATATCATGAAAAACGAGACGTTATTCCGAATAAATTCGTATCTTTACAGCCGAAAACAAATTATTTATCACTAATCGACCGTCTGCCTATGTAACAAAACAAATAGAAGACACGAAGATAAAAGCGTTAGCTTTGTATTCTTGTTTATCGAATTTCGCCAAATTTATAAAAGCAACTAAGAGTAAAAAGCCGATGCTCACGCCGATGGCGTGGGCTTTTACTCGGATATAGTTGCAATGGTGTTTGGCGATACCTAGATAAGCGTAGACGAAGTAATGAGTCCACGTTTTTTATTTGTCTCTACCGAAAACCTTTTTGGACACCTTTAATAAAAAACAACCATCAATCAAACATTAAATCTATGAAAAAGAAATTCTACACCCTACTCTTTGCCCTGCTCGCCATCGTGGTGCAGGTACAAGCGCAAGTTGTGCTCAATGAAGATAACTTCCCCGATGCCAACTTCCGTGCTGCCCTCGCTACCATTCTCGGCATCAGCGAAGGAGAAACCATCACGCAAGAGAAAATCAATGCGACCACATCACTGGATGTCAGCGATAAAAACATCAGCAACCTAAAAGGCATTGAACATTTCACAGCACTGACATATTTGTACTGCGACTATAACCAACTGACCACACTCGATATCAGTAAAAATACAGCACTGACATATTTGAGTTGCTACAACAACCAACTGACTGTGCTTGATGTAAGCAAAAATACCGCACTGACATATTTATGGTGCTACAATAACCAACTGACCACACTCGATATCAGTAAAAACACAGCACTGACAGATTTGTCTTGCACTGACAACCAACTGACTGTGCTTGATGTAAGCAAGAACACAGCACTGACAACATTGTACTGCTACAACAACCAACTGACAGCACTCGACGTGAGCAAGAACACGGCACTGACAACATTGTACTGCGACTATAACCAACTGACCACACTCGACGTGAGCAAGAACACAACACTGACAAATTTGGACTGCTCCAACAACCAACTGACCACGCTTGACGTTAGCAAGAATACGGCACTGACATCATTGTACTGCTACAACAACCAACTGACTGCGCTTGATGTCAGCAAGAATACAGCACTGACATCACTGGAGTGCGTCTATAACCAACTGACCACGCTTGACGTTAGCAAGAATACGGCACTGACATCATTGTACTGCTACAACAACCAACTGACTGCGCTTGATGTAAGCAAGAACACAGCACTGACATATTTGTGCTGCTACAACAACCAAATAAAGGGAGCAAAAATGGATGCTCTCATTGCTAGCCTTCCAACGGTAGAGTATGGGTCGTTTGATGTCATCGACACCAAAGATGCGAATGAAGGCAACGTGTGTACAAACACACAAGTCAATGCGGCAAAAGCTAAAGGATGGACAGTATATGATAATAATGGTAACCATGGAGTTGAATACGAAGGTTCTGATGAATTGATTCTCAATGAAGAAAACTTTACGGATAGTAACTTCCGCTCAACGCTGTCGCAGATTCTCGGCATCAGCGAAGACGATGAGATTACGCCCGAAATGATTGACGAAATCACGACACTCAACGTCAGCAACAAGACTATCAGTAACCTGAAAGGTATCGAGCACTTCAAGGAACTGATGGTGCTCTACTGCCAGCTCAACCAAATCAAAGGTGCTGACATGGACGACCTTATTGCCAGTCTGCCCACAATCGACACGTCAAGCGCAGCACCTGCACTGAACGCTCCGCGCAAAACGAGCGGAACATGGGGCGCACTCTACGCCTATGACAACACGGCAGGCAACGAGGGTAACGTCATCACCACCGAGCAGGTGGCTGACGCCAACGCCAAAGGCTGGAAGGTATATCAGTTCAACGGAACGGCATGGGAGGAATATGCGGGCAGCACCACCGGCATCACGATTGTCGAAAACAACGGTGACGCTATCGCCAACTGGTACACCCTCGACGGCAAACCTCTCTGCAGCAAGCCCGAAAAGGCGGGAATGTATGTCGTGAAAATGAGCAACGGAAAGACAAAGAAAGTGATGGTGAAATAAAACACCGACACGTCTATAAACGATAAAAGGGGCACGCCAAATATGTGGCGTGCCCCTTTTTGTTGATAGAAAACGATACTATCCGCAGTGGAAGTAGGTTTCTACTTGCTTTTGGATTTCTTTCGGTTTCTTTTCGATATCCTTGCGGAGTGTCTTGTCTTTGTATGCCTTGAGCTGGGCGATGATGCCGTCGATCATGGCTGGTGAGAACACGCCGTATTCCTCGAACACCTTGCGCTGCTTCTTCAGGCAGTCGGCAGATGCCTCGCAGCTGTCGGGCAGCTGTGCAAGCTGTGCGAGTTTCTTCGCGTTTGCCTTGTCGTGGATGTTGACGTTGACATAGGTCTTCTCTGCCACCTTCAACGCGTCTTTCATCTCGAAGCCATGGCGGCAAGCTACGCACAGACCAGCGAGCAACTGATAGAGGTCGGCTGAGCCGTCCGGCGAGCGCATCTCAACGGTCTGCTTGATGCTGGTGTCGTAGTCGGTCTTCGGCTCGTTGGGGTTGGCAGCCTTGCACATATCCACGTCGGCAGCCCATCCGAGCGGCACGCGTACGAGCACTGAGCGGTTGCGGTCGCCCCAGCAAACGTTCGTGGGTGCTTCCTGATGGGGCACGAGGCGGAAGTATGACATCGGATTCTTGTTTCCGAATGCGGTGATTGACGGTGCGAGCTCCATCATTCCGGCAATCATCTTACGAGCTTTCTCGCTCAGGACGCCCTTGCTCAGCATCTGGTTCTTACCGTCTTTCACGATACGCATGTGGATATGGAGTCCTGAACCTGCCTTACCAGTTGTGATTTTCGGTGCGAAGGTCACGTCGTAGCCGTATTCGTAAGCCAGATTGCGGATGACCCACTTAGCCACCATCAGCTGGTCGGCAGCGTCTTCCACGCGTACGGGGAGGAACTCGATTTCGTTCTGCTCGTACACCAGTCCGTCCTGCTTGAAGTTGCCCACTTCCGAGTGTCCGTATTTGATTTGTCCGCCAGTCTTTGCGATATACTTCATACACATCTGGCGGAAACCGTTGGTCTTAGCATAAGGTGCTGACTCATGATAGCCGCGCTGGTCGATAGCCGGGAACACTTCCTCATCCTCAGAAATCACGTAGTATTCCAACTCGCCCATTGCCTGGAACTCCATGCCCGTCACCTTCGTGAATGCCTCAGATGCCTTGCGCAGGGTGTGCTCGGGAGAGCTCTCCAGCGGATTGCCGTCCTTGTCGAAGTATGAGCAGAGGAGGCAGAGTGTAGGAATCTCTGCAAACGGATCTACGAAAGCCGTTGAGAAACGTGGCAGCACATAGAGGTCGCTGCTACCAGCCTGGATGAACGAGAAGAGGCTTGAGCCGTCCACACGCTCACCGCAAGTGAGGATGGTGTCGAGATAAGCGAGGTCGGTAATGACAAAGTTCAGGGTCTTGAGCTTGCCGTCACCGCCGGGATACATCAGATTGACCATCTCGATGTCGTTCTCACGAATGAAATACATGATGTCCGCCTTCGTAAATTCTTTCGGCGATTTCTGCAAGAATGCCACCACTTCGTTGGCATTCATAATCAATTGTTCGTTGTTCATAATGAAATAAGGTTTAAATAATTTTCTTAATTGGGGACAAAGTTAGTGCAAACCGAAGACAAAACAAAATAAATTTTATTTTTTTTGTTGAGGTGCCGCCTAACTTGGGCGTCAGCCAAAGTACGATTAAGCGAGAACAATACATTTAGAGTCCCTTGATAAGGGACGGCTATAATGCAGGGATTAGAACGTGAGGAGTTCCCTTGAGCTACGCGAAAAACTTATTTAAAGTTACGATTTAGCGAGCAGAATACAAAATAAATTGCAGATTTATTTTTATTTTCGAGCGTTAGTAACTTATTCAAAGTTACGATTTAGCGAGCGAAAAACCAAATATTATTTGAGTTTTTTCGAGCGTGAGGAGTTCCCTTGAGCTATGCGAAAAACTTATTTAAAGTTACGATTTAGCGAGCAGAATACAAAATAAATTGCAGATTTATTTTTATTTTCGAGCGTTAGGAGTTCCCTTGAGCTATGCGAAAAACTTATTTAAAGTTACGAAAAAGCATTACCGAAAGCCTCCATCAGCAAAGCCAAAGTTTGATAGTTGGTCACCAAATTCAGTGAAATTGATCACCAAATTCAGTGAAATTGGTCACCAAATTCAGTGAAATTGGTGAACGAAACCTTTGAGACGGGAAGCAAGAAATGGGCGAAAGGCATGGAGGAAGTTCGCTTTTGCGCATGTCATTGTGTCTGCCAAACCTGCCATCTTGTCAGAATAAACAACAAAGGCACAGACTTTGATGCGATAGGAGTAGAAACATCAACATCAGAATATAAACAAGAAAGGAGATAAAAAAATGAATTTAGAACAATTTACTATCAAGGCGCAGGAAACCATTCAAGAGGCGGTGAACATTGCTCAACAGCATGGTCAGCAGTCGATTGAACCGATTCACCTGCTGAAAGGTGTACTGCAAAAGGGGAAGGATGTGACGAACTATCTTTTCCAAAAACTCGGTGCCAACCCCGCACAGATTGAAATGCTCGTCGAACAGGACATCACTCATCTGCCGCGCGTGCAGGGCGGTCAGCCGTATCTTTCGAACGATGCCAACCTCGTCATGCAGCAAGCCGTGGAACAGTCGAAGAAGATGGGCGATGAGTTCGTCAGCATCGAACCGATTCTGCTCGCCCTGCTTACGGTCAACAGCACTGCCAGCCGGATTCTGAAAGATGCCGGCATCACGGAGAAAGAGCTTCGGGCTGCCATCGCTGAGCTCAGGCAGGGACAACGCGTACAGTCGCAGTCGGCAGACGACAACTATCAGTCGCTCGCCAAATACGCGAAAAACCTCGTGGAGGAGGCGCGACAAGGGAAACTCGACCCTGTTATCGGGCGTGATGATGAAATCAGGCGCGTGCTTCAGATTCTGTCGCGACGCACGAAAAACAACCCGATTCTCATCGGTGAGCCGGGAACGGGTAAGACGGCTATCGTGGAAGGGCTTGCCGCACGTATCGTCAGGGGCGACGTGCCGGAGAACCTGAAGGACAAGCAGGTCTATTCGCTCGACATGGGACAGCTCATTGCCGGTGCGAAATACAAGGGCGAGTTCGAGGAACGGCTGAAGAGCGTGGTGAACGAGGTGACCAAGAGCGACGGGCGCATCATCCTCTTCATCGACGAGATACACACGCTCGTCGGTGCGGGTGCCGGTGAAGGTGCAATGGATGCTGCCAACATCCTGAAGCCTGCCCTCTCGCGCGGCGAACTGCGTGCCATCGGTGCGACGACGCTGAACGAATACCAGAAGTATTTCGAGAAAGACAAGGCGCTGGAACGCCGCTTCCAGACGGTCATGGTCGATGAGCCGGACGAACTGTCTGCCATCTCTATCCTGCGAGGATTGAAGGAGCGCTATGAGAACCACCACCGCGTGCGGATTCAGGACGATGCCTGCATCGCTGCCGTGCAACTCTCCGAGCGGTATATATCGGACCGTTTCCTGCCCGACAAAGCCATCGACCTGATGGACGAAGCGGCAGCAAAACTGCGCATGGAACGCGACTCGGTGCCCGAAGAACTCGACGAAATCAGCCGGCGACTGAAACAACTGGAGATTGAACGCGAAGCCATCAAGCGCGAAGACGACCAGGTCAAGATTACGCAAATCGACAAGGATATTGCCGAACTGAAAGAGCAGGAAGCACAATTCCGTGCCAAATGGGAAGGTGAGAAAGAGCTCGTCAACCGCATCCAACAGGATAAGGAGCAGATGGAGAACCTGAAATATGAGGCTGAACGTGCCGAGCGGGAAGGCAACTACGAACGGGTGGCTGAAATCCGCTACGGCAAACTGAAAGCCCTCGCCGACGATATCGAGGCTATCCAGTCGCAACTGAAAAACGCGCAGGGAACCTCTGCACTGGTGCGCGAGGAGGTGACTGCCGACGATATTGCCGAAGTGGTGAGCCGCTGGACGGGCATTCCCGTGACACGTATGCTGCAAAGCGAGCGCGAAAAGCTGTTGCACTTGGAGGAGGAACTCCACAAACGGGTGGTAGGACAGGATGAAGCCATCAGTGCCGTCAGCGATGCCGTGCGCCGAAGCCGTGCCGGGCTCCAGGACCCGAAACGCCCCATCGCCTCGTTTATCTTCCTCGGTTCGACGGGTGTCGGCAAGACGGAGCTGGCAAAGGCGCTGGCAGAATATCTCTTCAACGACGAGACGATGATGACGCGCATCGACATGAGCGAATATCAGGAGAAACATACCGTATCACGACTCATCGGTGCTCCTCCGGGATATATTGGCTACGAAGAGGGCGGACAGCTGACGGAAGCCGTGCGGAGAAAGCCTTACAGCGTGGTACTGTTCGATGAAATAGAGAAAGCGCATCCCGATGTGTTCAACATCCTGCTGCAAGTGCTCGACGACGGACGTCTGACCGACAACAAGGGACGGACGGTGAACTTCAAGAACACCATCATCATCATGACGTCTAACCTCGGCAGCCACCTCATACGGGAGCAGATAGAACAAAACGGGGCATCGCTCAGCGAAGAGCAGACCGCCCGTCTGCGCACCGAACTGATGGGGATGCTGAAACAGACGATACGCCCGGAATTCCTCAACCGAATCGACGAGACTATCATGTTCACACCGCTGACGGAGAAGGAGATAGCCGAGGTGGTGCGCCTGCAACTGAACGGCGTAAAGAAGATGCTCGAACCGCAAGGATTCACGCTCGACGTGACGCCGCAGGCGATTGCTCACCTTGCAGAGGCTGGCTTCGACCCGGAGTTTGGTGCACGCCCCGTGAAGCGCGCCATACAGCATGAAGTGCTCAACACACTGTCGAAGAAACTGCTTGCAGAGGAAGTGGACCGCGACAAACCTATCATCATCGACTCGTTCGGAGACGGACTGGTGTTTAGGAATTAAGCAGCGAACGGAAGACGTTCATACAGAAAAAGGGGGATAGCCGCTAATGGTTATCCCCCTTTTCTTTTTACATTTATCTATTCGTCGCGCAACTTCTTCATGTGACACATGAGCAGGTTGCCGTCGCCGTCGCGCAGATGCATGCCGTTGCCACGGCAATAGCGGAACACCTTGCAGTCGGCGCATTCGCCCTTTCGTGCCCATTCCTTGTTGCGGAACACCTGGAAACGATTCTCCCACACATCCATGAAATCGTCTTTGTATATATTGCCCTGATGATAGTCGCTGCGGATGCTGGAACAAGCCGAGATGGAACCGTCGGAAAGGACTGACCCTACGGTGACACCTGCCTTGCAGAAGAACGAATCGTCGCGCACATCGAACTCATAGTTTCCCAAAAAGCCTTCACAGCCGAAGTCGGCGCGAATCCGCCCCTCGCGCTTGGTCTGCCTGATAAAGTCCATCAATTCGCGGAAATGCCGGTTGGAGAGTTGCAATTCAGGGTCGTCTGCCGCCCGCCCCACCGGAAACACCGTAAGCAGTCGCCACCGCTTCACTCCCTTTCCGATAAGGAAATCGCGAATGGCTGGCAGCTCGTCGAAATTGTGTTCTGTCACACAAGTCACGACATCGAAGATGATGGATTGCTCGGCTGCCATCAGGTCGATGGCTTTGGAAACGGTTTCAAAGCTACGCTCGTCACCGCGCATCCAGTTATGGTTTTCTTGCAGTCCGTCGAGACTGATGGCTACGGAATGGAGACCGGCAGCGAGCAGCGAGCGGAAGCGCTCGGCAGTGAGTAAGCGTCCGTTGGTAACCAGTCCCCAGGGAAATCCTTTGTCGTAGATGGCTCTCCCCCACTTCTCAAGGTCACTGCGCATGAGCGGTTCGCCGCCTGTGATGATGACAAAGACTTCGTGTGGATTCTGTTTCGCACGCACGCCGTCCAGCACTCGCAGGAAATCCTCGCCGGGCATGTCTTTCAAGCGGGTATCGGTCTTGCAATCGCTGCCGCAGTGCCGACAATGAAGGTTGCAGCGCAGCGTGCATTCCCAGAACAACTGATAGAGAGGATGAGTCTCTATCAAATCGTTTTGGAACTTCCTTTGTATTTCCAGCCCAATGCGTTTTCGGAGCGATATGCCGGTAGAACTCATGGATATTATCTCAGCTGTGGGTTGAGCGTTTATTCTTTCTTTTTAAGTTGCTTGTTGGCAACGAACTCATAGATGCCGTCGTACCAGTCGTTCATTCCTTCCTCGAGTTTGCGCCTCTCCATCTCGTCAAACATGACGGAGTCTTTTTCAAACTCGCCGTTGGCAGCTCCGTCAACATCTTCGAAGACGACGCGCATACTACTGGTTGGAAATCCTTCCGTGAAATCCCTCGACCCATATTTCCCTTCCGCATCTGTGTAGCGTGAGAAGGTTTCCGGTGTCACGTCTTCTCCATGCTCCTTGAGTGTCGCCTTGATGCCTTGAATGGGATTTCCATCCTCATCAACCACGGTTCCGAGGACACGGTAATTCATGGTCGGAGAGCCGTAGAGTTCGGGACCGTCGGTCTCGCACGCAGTAAGTCCGAGAAGTCCCATGGCTGCTGTGAGTATTTTCCCCATGCGAGAGAGATTCTTACCTTTCTTCATATCGTTCCAAATTATTTGTTTTGTGGGGTTTCTCCCTCTTTCGTCTCTTGTTCTGCCGATGATTCCGGCACAACGAGTTTCTCTACGTATTTCGTCGGCGGTCCGCCATAGAGCACGACGATTCTCCCAATTTCCTCCTGAGGAGTTACCTCCTTGACTTTGGGGTCGGGATTATCGACAGGTGCCTTTTTCGAGGCGCATGCTCCCAGTCCGAGCAGTGCAAGGATGCCTGAGAGGGCCTTCGTCAGCCACATTGATTTCTTCTTCATACCAGATATTATTTGATGATCTTCTTTCCGTCAACAATATAGATGCCTTTCTTCAGCACGGAGAAGTCTGTGCCTACAAAGCGTCCGTCGATGGTATAGATGCGCCCGTTCGCAACTGTCGGGTTGACCGTCGGCAGTTCTTTGATGGCAGTTGCTGTCGGGTCGTCAGCCATCACTTCATCGAGGAACAGGCGTTTCGCCGGCGTGAAGGTCACTTTCACGTTGCCTGTACCGGTGAGCGTCGCCGTGAAGTCTGTCCACTGGTTGGCTCTCATCGTGAAGGTTGTCGGCGTGATGGTCACATTCGGGTTGTTGGTTGAGAGCGTCAGCGTGGTGCCGTCGGTGCCGAAAGGTGCAGCCCTGAAGGTGAACGTAGCTGTGCCACTGACGGTGAATTCGGGTGTCGTGGCTGTGCCTTTTACCGAGCCCGTACCGAACTTGGCGCACTGGTCTCCGCCATAATTCTTATTTTGGAGTGCTGTCCATCCCTCATTATCAGGTCTGAAATTAGTTTGGCTTGAGGCTACGTTTCCAGCCCAGGCATTATCGTTTCCGCCCGTTCCGTTACAATCGTCGAACGATTCATAGAAGAGGTGGTTGCTGGGCTGCGGAACAATCTTTCCGAAGTTGAACGACATGGTGCCGTCGCTGTTCTTTGTGATGTCCGTGATGCGGACGTTCATGAGCTTCTTGCCGTCCGTATTTTTGTTATACAGCGTTGCTGCCGGCTGCGACCTGTTTGTCAGGCTGTCGGTTCCTGCATAGGGATACAGGTCTCCCGCCTCATAACTGTCGTTATCGTCCGCATGGAATATCGTACATCTTTCATGGTCATTCTTATAATGGTCATAGTATTGGGCATATTCCGGATAAATGGTTGAATAATGAGTATTGTCACAATTGGAGTTCACGATATTGAAGAACCATGCCCATTCGTCGTAATCGACGTGTGTAATCATGAGTCCGCTACTCGGGAGAGCTTCGTCGAATCCCGTTTTCTGTCTGTTTTCTATCAGGTAATACTCATCGGGGTATGCCTTGTTGTAGATAATGAACGTTTCTCCTTGTTTGTTGACTGCCTCCATTGAGGTGATGACCGTGTCGTTGACGAGTTCTGTCGGGATGGTCCATCCTGCAATCATTCGTTCGTATGCGGTGTATTCAGCGGGTTGGAAACCATCGCCGTTATAGCTTCCGCCACTCATAAGGTCGAAATGTCCCATCCCAAAGAATCCGCTATATTTAGTGTCGTACATATCTGGGAAGCCCAGGCAGTGTGAGAATTCGTGGCAGAACGTACCGATGCCGCCCAACACCCCCTCGCCGCTGAGCTCCGAACCGCAGGCGTAGGTGTCAATCGTGATGCCGTTGTGCGTATATACATCTCCATAGTCGTTGCCTGAGAGTGACCATTCATGCGGCCATATGGTATCGTCATCGCCACCATCAGCTTCGCCTTTTCCTGAATAAAGCACATAGACCTGCTCCACTTCGCCGTCGCCATCCCAGTCATAATCGGCGAAATTGACTTGATTTTTCACCGAGTCGAGTGCCTCCACGACCATTGCACCCGGGCGCAGGTCGTCGCCTCTGCTGTCGTTTTGTCCGTAATAGCTGTAATTCTGGGACAGTTTGACTGGTCCGACAACATCGAAATCGAGTACGAACGTTCCGTTGCTCTGTGCCTTGAAGTAGTCTTTCACGCTGCCTTTATATCCGTTCTCCGAATAGTTTTCGGCATTGGCAACATTGTTGAAAAGGGCTTGATCGTGTCCTGCTTCAAAACTTTGATCGGCGTATTCCACGAGTATGATGAGACATTTCTGATTGCCCGTGAAAGTTCCTGCTTTTTTCGCACGGCTGCGCAACTTGTTCTTTCTGGCTGTTGCCCGCTTGGCTCTTTTCATTTGCGCCTTTTTCTGCAGCTGCTCTTTGGCGGCTTCCTCATAGTAGTCCGTTTGAGCTACTTTCACATAGCACTTCCCGTCGGCTGCCTGCCACCAGTGTCCATGCTCATCACCTTTGAACTCTGCCTTGATTTCCGTTCCATTTGCCAGACGTATCGTTTTCCACTGTCCTGGCTTCACGGGTATTGCATGTAGCGCGACGGCTACAAAAAGACATAAGATAAGTGTTGTAAACTTTTTCATTTGCTTGTTGTTTTTTATTTTATGTTTTTCCTTATTGAGACGGCAAAGATAGTCATTTTTTTGATTCCACGCGCTATGATTCTTCTTTTTTTGTTTCGAGGATGTGCGTGGCGAGTGCGTCGGCTGCCTGTATGATGGCTGCGAGCGGACATCCGTCGTAGGCTACGGAGATGTTTTGCTTGTCTTCATAGCTTTGCATGGGCAGGTTCCACGCTCCCATGTGCCAGCGTATGGCGATGATTTCGTCGTTGGTCAGTTGCAGTCCCAGTCTCAGGAGCATGATGACCGACTTCTCGCCGTGCCCGACGGGAAAGCGGCTGTAGTCCGTGTCATAGGCATCGTATGACTCCCAACGGTTGTTCTCGTCCTTGCGCCACTTCTGCACCGTTTTGTAGATGTTGGCTTTGCATACGTCGTGCAGGAGTGCTGCGATGGTGACGCTATCTTCGGGCAGTTGTTTTTCGAGTTCGGGGCGCATGCCGATGGTCTGCATGCGCAACATCTGCGCCATTTTCCACACGTTGAGTGAGTGTTCCAGCAGTCCGCCCTCGTGGCTCAGATGCCGGCTGACGGATGCCGGTGCGAGGAAGAATCCGGCTTGTTCGAGATAGTTCACGACGCTTTCAACACCCGTTCGCTTGGTTGCTTGCAGCAGTTTGATGAATTGTTCTTTCATGATATTTTTGTCTTTTTGTTTTTCGTCAGTTGGCTTCGATGACTTTCCCTTCGCCCGAATAGAGTTTGATGGGTCCGTCCAGTTCGAGGGCGATGACCGTAATGTCCGGGTCGAGCACGCTGTCGGGCACGGTGATGTAGAAGTTGCCGGGAATGTTGCTCCACGACGGCTGGTTCCACATCTTATAGTCAAGCGCCGTCCCATTGCCTACGACGCGCGCCCGCTTCACCTTGCTCACGAGTCCCTTGATTTCCACCATCCCGTGCGGGCGGTATGGCAGGTAGAGATAGAGCACGTCGCCCCGTTGGTTGAGCGTCGTATATCCTTGGAAATAGTTGGTCGGGATGCCTGCCCGGGTGTCGTAGATGGCTTCGGCGTGCTTCTTCGTCCATCTGCCGAACGCTTTGAGTATGGCAATCTGTTCCTCGGGAATGGTGCCGTCCTCGCGCGGTCCGATGTCGAGCAGCAGGTTTCCGCCCATCGACAGGCAATCGACGAACAGGCGCAGCAGTTGGTAAGACGACTTGTAATTGGTGTCCGTCGGGTAATATCCCCACGAGTCGTTCATCGTCTGGCAGAGTTCCCAGTAGGGTATGTGTGGCCGCTCGGTGGGGATGCCCCGTTCTGGCGTCAGGTAGTCGCCATAGCCTTGAATGCGCGAGTTGACCACGCAGTTGGGGTTGTATTGACGCAACAGCTTGATGATTTCAGACGCATGCCACGCTTCTGCCGTCTGCTCCCAGTCGCCGTCGAACCACCACAGGTCGGGGTTGAACTGGCGGGACAGCTCTGCCAACTGCGCGAAGTTGAAATTCACGAACTTTTCCCACCGCTTGGGCTGCTCGTCAATCTTATATCTGACTGTGTTTTTCGTCCAGTTGGGATAGTCCGCATGCGACCAGTCGAGCAGCGAGAAGTACAGTCCCAGCCGCAGTCCCTGTCTGCGCACCTCCTCCGCAAACGGTGTGAGCAGGTCGCGACGCGCAGGCGTATTCTTCCTGGTGCTCAGTTTTCCCGCCTTGGTGTCCCACAGCGCCACGCCGTCGTGGTGCTTGGACGTAATGACGGTGTATTGCGCACCGCTCTCCTTAATCAGGCGCACCCACTCCTGCGGGTCCCATTTCGATGCCGTGAACCCTTTCTGTTGCGCCATATACTCGTCGTATGGCAGCCGCTCGTTGTAGAACGACCAACTCTCCGAGACCCCTCTGACGGCATAGATTCCCCAATGGATGAAGATGCCGAGCTTGGCTTTCCCGAACCATTCCATCCGCTGCCGGTAGCTCACGCTGTCGCGCATGGCAATCTCCTGCGCATGCGTCGTTACAGAAAGGAGCAACAGTATAAAAAGAAGTGCTTTTCTCATGTCATTTCCTGATTTGATGTTTGCTTGCAAAGATACGACTTAGCGAGCAAAAAAACAAATTTTATTTGAGTTTTTACTGGGAAAGCTGGGAAAGCTGGAAAGACTGGGAGCCCTAAGAACTCTGGGAGGACTACGACTTCAAGCAAAATACCCAGTCTTCCCAAAACTCCCAGCTCTCCCAGAACTCCCAGCTCTCCCAGAACTCCCAGCCTCCCAGTCTTCCCAAAACTCCCAGCCACCAATTGTTAAAATGTAAAGATTTCACCCGAAAAATACTTACACGCACGGCGGAAGTTTTTGTATAAACATACGGGAGTTCCCGAATAATTATGCAAAACATGCACGATTTCACTCGAAAAAACACGAAAATTGCTCCGAAAAGGGCAACTTTTGGAGTCCGAAAGGACAACTTTCAGCAGCCAAAAGTTCAACTTTCGGAAGGTGAAAGTTCAACTTTCGCAACACCACGCCGCATATATTCCGCATAAAACCCAGATTTTCACTTTCTAACTCGCTGATTTTCAGAAAACTTTTCGCAGGAGCGCGTAAAACGCCTCCACCCTTCTGACAGTCCACCGACTGAAATATACAGCCTTGTAGCGCGTTAATTTTTGTAAAGAAACCTAAAACGCTACTCGAAAAATGTCAAGAAAAAGTCAAGACGGGAGCAATAGAAACCTGCCGGGCAGCCCTTAAAGGCTTCAGGGAGCTCAGGGGCTTTAAAGTCCTTAGGGTCCTTAAAGTCCTTAAAGACCTTAGGGACCTTAAAGACCTTAAGCTCCTTAGAGCCTAAAAAAGACCAGGATTCTTTTGGTTTTTCGCTCGCTTATTAAAGAAAAATCTCCCGCTCGAAAAAAGAAACTTGTTCCTTTTTTGCTCACTTATCCGATTTTTTCGTAACTTTAAATAAGTTTTTCGCGTAGCTCAAGGGAACTCCTCCCGCTCGGAAAAACTCAAATAAATTTGGTTTTTCGCTCGCTTATTCGTAACTTTGCAACGATGAAAGTGTTCGGAGCTGCTCAAAACTCTTTGATGCTGTTTCCCGAACCGCTGATTCACGGGTCCATGGGGCTCGGAGGGTGAGCAAGACAAAAGTCATCTGATAGGTATCACAAAAAGCTGATAGGTATCACAAAAACTATTGCAACGCTAATTTGGTAACATTTATATAAAAAGATATGTATTTACTCGGTTACGACATCGGAAGTTCTTCGATAAAATGCAGTCTGGTTGATGCACAGTCGGGATTGTGCGCGGCACAGGCATCCTATCCTGCCCACGAGGCACCCATCAGTGCACCGCAGCAGGGATGGGCTGAACAAGACCCTGAAAACTGGTGGCAATACGTGCGCATCGTCACGCAGCAGGTGCTGCAAAAGACGAAAGCGACGGGAGGCGACATCGCCGCCATAGGTATCTCCTATCAGATGCACGGCTTGGTGTGTGTCGATGAGCAGCAGCGCGCCCTGCGACCTGCCATCATCTGGTGCGACTCACGCGCCGTGACCTACGGCAACGAGGCTTTCCGGACGCTGGGCGAAGACTACTGCCTGAACCACCTGCTCAACTCTCCCGGCAACTTCACCGCTGCCAAACTGGCGTGGCTCAAAGACAACGAGCCCGACACCTTCAGCCGCATCCATAAAGTGATGCTTCCCGGCGACTACATCGCCATGCGGCTGAGCGGCACCATCGCCACCACCGTCTCGGGCTTGTCGGAAGGCATCTTCTGGGACTTCCTCCGCAACGACGTGTCGCAGGAACTGCTGGACCACTTCGGTTTCTCGCGCGAACTGCTTGCCGACGTGAAGCCCACCTTCGGCATCCAGGGCGAGGTGAGCGCGCAAGCCGCTGCCGAACTGGGACTGGCAGAGGGCACACCCATCACCTACAGGGCGGGCGACCAGCCCAACAATGCCCTGTCGCTGAACGTGCTGCAACCCGGCGAGATAGCCTCAACGGCAGGCACGTCGGGCGTCGTGTATGGCGTACTGGGAAAGGTGAACCACGACCCGCTCTCGCGCGTCAACCCCTTCGCCCACGTCAACCACACACCGCAGGAGCCCCGCCTGGGAGTGCTGCTGTGCATCAACGGCACGGGCATCCTCAACTCGTGGATAAGGCGCAACGTGGCAGACCCGGGCATGACCTACCCAGAGATAAACGATTTGGCATCCCAGGCACCTGTGGGGTCCGGAAAACTGAGCATCATCCCCTTCGGCAACGGTGCCGAGCGCATATTGGAGAACCGCGAGACGGGCTGCAGCATCATGGGGCTGGACTTCAACCACCACGGCAAGGCACATCTGATGCGCGCCGCACAGGAAGGCATCGTCTTTTCCTTCAAATACGGCATGGAAATCATGGAACAGATGGGCATGCGCGTGAACCGCATCCGTGCCGGACACACCAACATGTTTCTCAGTCCGCTGTTCTGCACCACACTCGCAAGCATCGCCCAAGCACCCATCGACCTCTATGACACCGACGGCTCAATGGGAGCTGCGCGCGGAGCAGGCATCGGAGCAGGCATCTACCGCGATGCTTCCGAGGCATTTGCGTCGCTCAAGAAGATTGCCGAGACCCAGCCCGACGAGAAGCGCCTGCAGCAATACCAAGAGGCTTACCTGCTGTGGAAAGAGCGCCTGGAGACCATCCTTTCACATGAATAACAATTTAAACATCAACAAATATGGAAACAAAAAAAGAATTTTTCCCCGAGATTGGTAAAATCAAGTTTGAAGGCAAAAACAGCCGTAACCCCTTGGCATATCGCTACTACGACGCAGAGAAAGTGGTGATGGGCAAGAAGATGAAAGACTGGTTCAAGTTTGCCATGGCATGGTGGCACACACTCTGCGCACAAGGCACCGACCAGTTTGGCGGCGAAACCAAGCAATTCCCCTGGAACACCGCTACCGACCCCATGCAGGCAGCCCGCGACAAAGTGGATGCCGGCTTTGAGTTTATGACGAAGATGGGCATCGAATACTTCTGCTTCCACGACGTGGACCTGATAGCTGAAGCACCCACCGTGGAAGAGTATGAAGCCAACCTGAAGGCTATCGTCGCCTATATCAAGGAGAAACAAGCCGAGACAGGCATCAAGAACCTGTGGGGAACAGCCAACGTATTCGGACACAAGCGCTACATGAACGGTGCTGCCACCAACCCCGACTTCGACGTTGTGGCACGCGCCATCGTACAAATCAAGAACGCCATCGATGCCACCATCGAACTCGGCGGCACCAGCTACGTGTTCTGGGGCGGACGCGAGGGCTACATGAGTCTGCTCAACACCGACCAGAAACGCGAGAAAGACCACTTGGCACAGATGCTCACGATGGCTCGCGACTATGCCCGTGCCCGTGGCTTCAAAGGCACCTTCCTCATCGAACCAAAACCGATGGAGCCCACCAAGCACCAGTATGATGTGGACACGGAGACGGTCATCGGATTCCTCAAGGCACACAACCTGGACAAAGACTTCAAAGTCAACATCGAAGTGAACCACGCCACGCTGGCAGGACACACCTTCGAGCACGAACTGGCTGTGGCTGTCGATAACGGTATGCTCGGTTCCATCGACGCCAACCGCGGCGACTATCAGAACGGTTGGGACACCGACCAGTTCCCCATCGACAACTTCGAGCTGACCCAAGCCATGCTGCAAATCATCCGCAACGGAGGATTCACCGACGGCGGCACCAATTTCGATGCCAAGACCCGCCGCAACTCCACCGACCTGGAAGATATCTTCATCGCCCACATCGCTGCCATGGACGCCATGGCACGCGCACTGGAGAGCGCTGCCGCCATCATCGAGCAGTCGCCCTACTGCCAGATGTTCAAAGAGCGCTACGCTTCGTTCGACAGCGGCATGGGAAAAGAGTTCGAGCAGGGCAAACTCTCGCTGGAACAGGTCTATGAATACGGCAAGACGGTTGGCGAACCTGAGCTGCGCAGCGGCAAGCAGGAGTTGTATGAAGCCATCGTGAATATGTACTGCTAAAACGCCACACACATGACCGACACAACATCATCACAAGGCAGCAAGCTCTATCTGTTCAGCATCGTGCTCGTAGCGGTGCTGGGCGGTTTGCTGTTCGGATATGACACGGCAGTGATTTCCGGTGCGGAGAAAGGACTCCAGGCGTTTTTCCTGGGTGCCAGCGACTACACGCACACCGATTTCCTGCACGGCATCACCTCGTCGAGCGCACTGATAGGCTGCATCATCGGCAGCGCGTTGTCGGGCATCTTTGCCTCATGGTTGGGACGTAAGCGTTCACTCGTCATGGCAGGCGTATTCTTCTTCCTGTCGGCACTGGGCTCTTATGCACCCGAATTTCTCTTCTTCGAGCAAGGCAAGCCCTCCTTCGGGCTGTTCATCGCTTTCAACATGTACCGCATCCTGGGCGGCATCGGCGTGGGCTTGGCTTCCGCCATCTGCCCCATGTATATCGCCGAGGTGTCGCCCAGTCATCTGCGTGGCACGCTCGTGTCGTGGAACCAGTTTGCCATCATCTTCGGACAGTTGGTGGTATATTTCGTCAATTTCATGATTCTGGGCGAGCATACCAATCCCGTCATTGAGCGCATCGCCAGCGGGCTCTACAGCGTAGGAGCAGAGAGCGACCCGTGGACCATCACCACCGGCTGGCGCTACATGTTTGTGAGCGAGGCTGTTCCGGCAGGACTCTTCACGATACTGGTGTGCTTCGTGCCCGAGACGCCGCGCTACCTGGTGCTCACCGGCAACCACGACAAGGCGCTGCACGTGCTCACACGAATCAACGGCACGGAAAAAGCCAAAGCCATCCTGAAGGAAATCAAGGAGACCGCCACCCAGAAGACCGAACGGCTGTTCACCTATGGCGTGCTGGTCATCTTCATCGGCATCATGCTGAGCGTGTTCCAGCAGATAGTCGGCATCAATGCCGTGCTCTATTTCGCTCCGCGCATCTTCGAGTCCATCGGCATGGGCGACCCCATGGCGCAGACGGTGCTCATGGGCGTGGTCAACATCCTGTTCACCCTGCTGGCGGTATTCACCGTAGAGCGCGTCGGTCGCAAGCCGCTGCTCATCATCGGTTCGCTGGGCATGGCGCTGGGAGCCTTCGGCGTGACATTCTTCAACATGATTGACGGGCTGCCGGCAGTGGTCGCAGTGGTGAGCATTATGATTTACAGCGCCTCGTTCATGTTCTCGTGGGGACCCATCTGCTGGGTACTGATATCCGAGATTTTCCCCAACACCATCCGCGGTGCAGCCGTTGCCATTGCCGTCGCGTTCCAGTGGATTTTCAACTTCATCGTCTCTTCCACCTTCCTGCCGATGTACAACATGAGCGTGGGTGACATGGGCGAGAAGTTCGGTCACATGTTCGCCTACGGACTGTATGGCATCATGTGCATCATTGCCGCCATCTTTGTGTGGCGCCTGGTGCCCGAGACCAAGGGCAAGACGCTGGAAGACATGAGCCGCCTGTGGCGCAAATAGCCTGACACTCAGCGAAAAAGCATGGCGAAAACCCATCGCCGTTGCTCAAAAAAGCATCTGCACCGTTCTGAAATCGGAATGGTGCAGATACTTTTTTGCACTCCACTCCCATTGTCTTTTTAATCGTAAAAACATAAAAACTTCAACCAACGGACTCAAGTTTCGGATATTTTACCTAAATTTGCAAACATGATTATCATTCGGAACAGTCTGTTGCCGTTTGGCAAGTTCACGGCGATGAACATCTTCGGCATCATGCTGTGCCGCAAGAATGCAGTCATCACCCGGGAGACCATCAACCATGAGCGCATCCACACGGCGCAGCTCATCGAGACGGGCTTCATCGGGTTCTACGTCTGGTACGTCATCGAATGGCTCGTCAAACTGCCTTTCAGGGGTAACGCCTATCGGAAGATATCGTTTGAGCGTGAGGCATACGACCACATGGACGACCTGGACTACCTCAGCCACAGGAAACACTATGCGTGGTGCAAACTATTGAGAATCAAATCATAATTATCAAAAAACATAAAACTATGGAAGAGAATCTGAAAGAAATGGGGCAGTTGCCCGAAAACGCTTTTCGTGAGTTGAAAGAGGGCGAAGAATACCAGCCCGTGATGTCGCCCGAGCGTTCCTATCCTGAAGTCAACGGATGGTCGGTGACGTGGGGTGTGCTCATGGCGGTGCTGTTTTCTGCCGCTGCCGCTTATTTGGGACTGAAAGTGGGTCAGGTGTTCGAGGCAGCCATCCCGATTGCCATCATCGCCGTGGGCGTATCGACAGCCACCAAGCGCCGCAACGCGCTGGGCGAGAACGTCATCATCCAGAGTATCGGAGCCTGCTCGGGTGCAGTGGTTGCCGGTGCGATATTCACGCTGCCTGCCATCTACATCCTGCAGGACAAGTATCCTGAGATGACGGCATCGTTCCTCAACGTGTTCCTGTCGTCGCTGCTGGGCGGTATCATCGGCATCCTGTTCCTGATACCTTTCCGCAAATATTTCGTGAAGGACATGCACGGTAAGTATCCCTTCCCCGAAGCCACGGCAACGACACAGGTGCTCATGAGCGGAGCAAAGGGCGGCAGCCAGGCTAAGCCGCTGCTGCTGGCAGGTCTTGTCGGCGGTCTGTACGACTTCATCGTCGCCACGTTCGGCTGGTGGAACGAACTGTTCACCTCGCGCGTTGTAGGCTTTGGCGAAACGCTCGCCGACAAGGCAAAGCTCGTCTTCAAGCTGAACACGGGTTCGGCAGTGCTGGGTCTCGGCTTTATCATCGGTCTGAAATACACCTTTATTATATGTCTCGGTTCGCTGTTCATCTGGTGGATTGTCGTTCCGGGCATGGCAGTGCTTTTCTCCGGACAAGTTCTTGCCCAATGGGACCCGAGCATTACGACAGCCGTCAATGAGATGTCGCCCGAACAAATCTTCACGGCTTACGGCAAGAGCATCGGCATCGGTGGTATTGCCATGGCTGGTATCATCGGCATCATCAAGTCGTGGGGCATCATCAAGGGTGCCGTTTCGCTTGCAGCGAAGGAGATGAAAGGCAAAGGTGCCGGCATGGAAGAGGTGAAACGCACACAACGCGACATCTCGTTCAAGATTATCGCCATCGGCTCTATCGTCACGATACTCATTACCTTCCTGTTCTTCTGGCTGGGCGTGATGCAAGGCAACATTCTCTTTGCGGTTGTCGGCATCCTGCTCGTTGCGGTGATTGCCTTCCTGTTCACGACCGTTGCAGCAAACGCGATTGCCATTGTCGGCTCTAATCCTGTTTCGGGCATGACGCTCATGACGCTGATTCTGGCATCGGTGGTGATGGTGGCAGTAGGACTGAAAGGCACGGGCGGTATGGTGGCAGCGCTCATCATGGGCGGCGTGGTCTGCACGGCGCTGTCAATGGCAGGTGCATTCATCACCGACCTGAAAATCGGTTACTGGCTGGGAACGACCCCGAAGAAGCAAGAAGTGTGGAAGTTCCTCGGAACGCTGGTTTCTGCAGCGACCGTCGGCGGTGTCATCATGCTGCTGAACAAGACCTACGGCTTTACGACCGGTCAGTTGGCTGCGCCACAGGCAAATGCGATGGCTGCGGTCATCGACCCGCTGATGAACGGTGTCGGTGCTCCGTGGTTGCTGTATGCCATCGGTGCGACGATTGCCATCGTGCTGACCCTCTGCAAAGTGCCAGCCCTTCCGTTCGCACTCGGTATGTTCATCCCCATTCAGCTCAACCTGCCGCTTCTGGTCGGCGGACTGGTCAACTGGTTTGTTACCACACGCAGTAAAGACGAGAAGGTGAACAGCGAGCGTGGCGAGAAGGGAACGCTGATTGCTTCCGGATTCATTGCCGGAGGAGCGCTGATGGGTGTTGTCAGTGCGCTGCTACGCTTTGGCGGTGTGCATCTGACCAATGAGGAATGGCTCAACACAGCCATGTCAGAAGTATGCTCGCTCGGTGCTTATATCTGTCTGATTGTTTACTTCATCCTTGCAACCCGCGTAAAGAAAAACTAACAAATCAGCACTATAAGACCATATGCGATACACGCTCAAGGCTCCGGAACAGTTGAAGGCAGACATTGCGCTGCCTCCCTCAAAAAGCATCAGCAACCGGGCACTGATTATCAGTGCGCTCACAGAAAACGCGAAGGAGACAGAAAACCTTTCCGCCTGTGACGACACGCTGGTGATGGTGCGGGCATTGAGAGAAATGCCTCCTGTGATTGACGTGGAAGGTTCGGGAACTGCGATGCGTTTCCTCACCGCCTACCTGTCGATACAGGAGGGAACGCATGTGATTACCGGTTCGGAGCGCATGAAGCAACGCCCGATAAGGATACTCGTGGAGGCGCTCCGAAGGATGGGAGCCCAGATTGAATACTTGGAGGAAGAGGGATTCCCGCCCCTGAGGATTATCGGTGGGAAGATAGACGGCGGCAAGACAGAGATGCAAGCGGATGTCAGTTCACAGTACGTCTCTGCCCTGCTGCTGATTGGTCCGACGCTGCCGAAAGGACTGGAAATCAGACTGATTGGCAGTATCACATCACGCCCCTATATCGACCTGACGCTTTGTGTCATGCGCGATTTTGGGGCAAAAGCGGACTGGACGAGTGCTGACACCATCAAGGTGGAACCAGGTGGCTATCAGCCTGTACGCTTCGCCATAGAGAGTGACTGGACTGCAGCCTCGTATTGGTATGAGCTGGTTGCACTGAGCCGACATAGCGACCCGCAGGTCTCCCTGCAAGGACTTATTGATGGTTCCAGACAAGGAGATGCCACGGTCCGCTACCTGTTCAGCATGATGGGCGTAAAGACCAAATTCGCCACGGAGGGACAGGGCATTCCCACCGAAGTAACCCTCAAGAAGCATGACCACCGACTGCCACACATGGATTATGATTTCATCAATCAACCCGACCTTGCACAGACACTCATCGTCAGTTGCTGTCTGAAAGAAATCCCTTTCCGCTTCAAGGGACTCAGCACGCTGCGCATCAAGGAGTCAGACCGCATAGAAGCGCTTCGAAACGAATTGCGGAAGTTGGGGTACATTGTAGAAGTGGAGGGTGAGGACGAACTGGTCTGGGACGGGCAGCGGACGCAGGCAGAAGCACATCCCGTCATTGAGACGTATGACGACCACCGCATGGCACTCGCTTTCGCTCCCGCCTGTATGGTGTTTCCGTCCATTACAATCAACCACCCTGAAGTTGTTTACAAATCATATCCCGATTTCTGGAAACATCTGCGACAGGCAGGGATAGAAATCACTGAAGAACCTTAATCAAGATGATATGCTCTACCTTCTTCTCTCCCTCATCCTCATAGGACTTCTCACGGCAATCATGAGCAAGTTCTCACAGCATAAGAACGAGGAGGTTGTCATGCCTCAAAATGGTTCAGAATGTGCCACCTGCAGCGGTGAGAATGCGAAGTGCGCGCAAGACTGCATGATGGAGGCTGCCGTAAGAGACATCGAGTATTATGATGATGAGGAGCTGGATCGTTTTTGCGGCAGGGCGTCCGATGAATATAACGATGAGGAGGTTGAGGAGTTTGCCGAAGTGCTTCACACGATGCGCCAAGAAGAGGTTGCCGGCTGGTGCCGAAGTCTGACGCTGCGCGGCATTCATCTCCCCGACCAGCTGAAAGATGAAACGGTGATGCTGATAGATGACATGAAAAGACAATAAAAACTGCTTTTTTAGAGTTTATAAAACGTGACACCACATCAATTACGACACTTACGATTCCTGTTGGTGATGATAGCGGCTATCATCATGACAGGTTGTTCTACGCAGAAAAATACTGCGGGGAGCCGGTGGTGGCACTCGTTCAACGCAAGGTATAACACGTATTATAATGGTGCTGTGGCGTATATCGACGGTTCGTTGGAAAAGGAGAACGGTAATCGTGACAATTTCACGGAGTTGCTTCCGCTCTATACTGTCGGAAACAAAGGCAGCAGGGAGATAGGAAAGGCTCATTTCGACCGTGCCATCGAGAAATCGAAAAAGGCAATTAAGCAACACAGCATAAAGAAGCGTCCGGAATGGTCGTCGAACAGGCGTAAGACTGCCAAGGACGTTGAGTGGCTCAATCGTCGTGAATACAATCCTTTTTTATGGAAGGCATGGATTCTCATGGGTCGGGCTCAATTCCACCAAGGAGCATTTGAGGATGCTGCTTCGACTTTTGCCTATATGGCACGACTGTACCATACACAACCTGCGATTCTCGGTAAGGCGCGGGCGTGGCTTGCAAAGTGTTATATTGAGAATGGTTGGATGTATGATGCGGAGGACGTGATTCGGAACATGCAACGTGACTCTATGGACTGGCGTGCCGTGAAGGAGTGGGACTACACTTTTGCTGATTACTATATACACACGAAGGAATATGACAAGGCTATTCCTTATCTCAGGAAGGTTATCAAGCACGAGATGAGGCGTAAACAGCGTGCACGGGAATGGTTCTTGATGGGGCAGTTGCAAAGGCTTGTCGGCAACAAGGAAGAGGCTTACAAGGCATATCAACGCGTGTTGCGACAGCATCCGCCTTACGAAATGGAGTTCAATGCCCGCATTGCGATGACGGAGGTGATGTCGGAAAAGAATGCGAAGCAAACCATCAACCGCCTCAAGCGAATGGCTGCTTCAGACAACAACAAGGACTATCTTGACCAGGTGTATTATGCCATAGGCAATATCTATCTGACACAAAGAGATACAGCCAATGCGATTGCTGCCTACGAGAAAGGCAACGAGAAAGGGACGAGAAACGGTATTGAAAAGGGTGTCCTGCTGCTGAAGCTGGGTGATTTGTATTGGCTGCAGGAAAAATTCAGCGATGCCAAGCGCTGCTATGGAGCAGCAATCGGTATGTTGGACAAGGACCGTGAAGACTATGAGCAGCTGTCTGAACGGTCGGTGATGCTCGACGAACTGGTTCCATACACGGAGGCTGTGCATCTGCAGGATTCTCTGCAACGACTTGCACAGATGTCGGAAAAGGACAGGAATGATGCCATTGACCGGGTTATTGAGGCCTTGAAAAAGAAGGAGAAGGAAGAGAGGCGCAATCAGGCTGAGGCAGAGGCTCAGCAGCGAAGGCAGCAAGGCGAATGGAACGAGGCAGACAGCCAATCTCCGCAGCCTACGACAACGCCAGGCAGATCGACGACCTGGTATTTCTATAACCCGCTTGCCATCAGTCAGGGAAAAACGCAATTCCAACGGCTATGGGGAAAGCGCGAGAATGTTGACAACTGGCAGCGCAGCAACAAGACTGTGGTAGGCAGCTTCGATGAAGTGTCGGGCGAGATGACCGACGAACAGCGCGACTCTATCATGCGAGCCGAAGCAATAGAAGACTCGTTGAAGAATGTGAGCGACAGTGCACAAAACGACCCTCACAGACGGGAATATTATCTCGCACAGATTCCTTTTACGGAAGACCAGGTTCGTGAAAGTAACCTCATCATCATGGATGGTCTGCACCATGCGGGGGTAATATTCAAAGACAAGCTAAACAACCTGAATCTCAGCGAAAAGCATCTGCGTCGCGTGACCGACCAATATCCGGAGTACGAGCACATGGACGATGTATATTATCATCTGTTCTTGCTTTATTCACGATTGGGTGAACATCACGCTGCCGAAAACTATATAGCAAGACTGAAAGCGCAATTTCCGGAGAGTCAATGGACGGCTTTACTGACCGACCCCTACTTCAAGGAAAACGCTGTATTTGGAACGCACATGGAAGACTCGCTGTACGCTGCTACATACGAAGCATTCAAAGCCAATCGTCTTAGCGAAGTGGCTGCCAACAGGCGGCTGTCGGACACCCGATTCCCGTTGGGAGCCAACCGTGACAAGTTTATTTTCATTGGAGGACTCAGCAAACTCAACGACGGAGATGCCAACGGATGTATCGAAGATATGAAGACGATTGTGAAAGACTTCCCCAACAGCCGTATCAGCGAGATGGCAGGAATGATTGTCAACGGCGTAAATGCCGGAAAACGACTGCGAGGCGGGAGGTTTGACCTGACGGATGTTTGGGACAGGCGCTCACTGGTTCTCAACGACATCAGTGATTCAACGGAAGCTAAGACTTTCGTTCCTGACAGGGACATCAATTTTGCTTTTTTACTTGTTTACCATCCTGACTCTGTCAATGAGAACCAAATGCTCTACGAACTGGCAAGATTCAACTTTACCAACTATCTTGTCAGAAACTTCGACATCGCCATTGAAGACATTGACGGTATCAGCAGGATGTCGGTAACAGGATTCCGCAGTTTCGACGAAGCACACCTATATGCCCAGCAACTGTATGCGAACCCGAATATCACGAGACTAACTGCCAAAACGCGCGGTGTGATTATCAGCGAGAGAAACCTTCCATTGCTGGGGACTAATTTCAGTTATAAAGAATACGAAGACTTCTACAACAAGAATTTTGCTCCTCTCAAAGTCACGGAGCTGTATCTGCTGACTGAGCCGTCGGATATTGGCACCGATTCTGATCCTGAACTGAACGACTTAAGAACGGAAGAGCCTGACGAGAAGAAGTTGCAGGGCAATGAAAATGAGAATATCAACAACGAGTTCATCATACCGGAAGAACCCGTGAAGACTGTTGAGCCTGAGAATAACGGCACGATTATAGTGCCGGAAGAACCTGTGAAGACTGCGGTACCGGAGAATAACAGCACCATTATAGTGCCAGCAGAACCCGTGAAGACAGCAGAGCCGGAGAATAACAGCACCATTATAGTGCCGACGGAACCGGAGAAGACTGCGGTACCGGAGAATAACAGCACCATTATAGTGCCAGCAGAACCGGTGAAGACAGCAGAGCCGGAGAATAACAGCACCATTATAGTGCCGACGGAACCGGAGAAACCCAAGTCAACTATTATGCCACCTACTAAAAAAAATAACATTATCGTCATACCTGAAGATGACCGCCAACCATTGAGCGATGACATCTTTATTATAGAAGAGCCAACGGGAGCGCAAAAGACGGGAACTCCGAAGAAGAACACCAATACGCAGACACCACGTCAACAGCAGAACAACAATGAGCCCGAGATATTCTTCGAGGAAGACTTGCCACCCGTAAAACCAAGTGCCAAGACGCAAAACAAGAAGGAAAAGGATAAAGAGAACAAAGAAAAAGAGAAGCAAACGAAGAAGCCTGCCAACGAATTGGATAAAGAGAACAAAGAAAAAAAGAAGCAAACGAAGAAGCCTGCCAACGAATTGGAGGACGAATATTACGAATTAGAAGGATTTTGATTATGAGCAACGGATTATTACTTTGGGCTGACGACGAGATGGAACTTCTCAAAGCCCACATTCTTTTCTTACAGAAAAAAGGCTATGATGTTGTGACCGTCACCAACGGGACGGACGCCATTGAATTGTGCAAGCAAAAAAGTTTCGACCTCATACTCCTCGACGAGATGATGCCTGGACTCACGGGACTTGAAACATTGCAACAGATTAAGGAAATATCGCCGGCAACTCCTGTCGTCATGGTGACCAAAAGCGAAGAAGAGAACATCATGAACCAAGCTATCGGTGCCAAAATAGCAGACTATCTTATCAAACCCGTCAATCCCAATCAAATACTTCTTACGCTCAAGAAGAACATCCATAGTAAGGAAATTGTCACGGAAACGACGCAGAGTAACTATCAACAGGAATTTCAGAACATTGCCATGCAGATTGCCGATTGCAGGAATCACCAAGACTGGATGGATGTGTACCGGAAACTGGTGCGTTGGGAACTGGAGCTGAGCAGTACCGACTCGTCGATGACTGAGATGCTTCAAATGCAGAAAGAAGAAGCTAATATCGGATTTGCGAAATATATAAAAAACAACTACATCCAGTGGATACAGGCGCGTACGGAGATGAAAGCACCTGCGGAAGGTGACGACCGCCCACTCATGAGCCCCGACGTTTTCAAGAACAAAATATTCCCGTTGCTCGATCAGGGAGAGAAAGTGTTTCTGATTGTGATAGACAATTTCCGATACGACCACTGGCGCGTACTCTCACAAGAGATTGGCGACATCTTCGATATCAATGAAGAACTCTATATGAGCATTCTTCCCACTGCCACACAATACGCAAGAAACGCCATATTCAGCGGACTTATGCCGACCCAAATCGCACAAATGTTTCCTGAACTATGGGTGGATGAAGACGATGAAGAGGGAAAGAATCTGAACGAGGAACCACTCATCCGCACACAGATAGAACGTTTTCGGAGACACGACACGTTCTCTTATCACAAGATTAACGACTCCGCCGGAGCCGAAGCGTTCATGCAACAATTTAAGAACCTTGAGCGAAATGACCTCAACGTCGTAGTGTTCAACTTCATCGACATGCTCTCACATGCCCGCACGGAGTCGAAGATGGTGCGCGAACTCGCCAATGACGAGAAAGCCTATCGTGCACTCACACTCAACTGGTTCCGCCATTCGGTGATGGCTGAACTCTTCAGAATGATTGCACAGGCAGGATACAAGACGGTCATTACTACCGACCACGGCAGCATACGGGCAAACAGACCCGTGAAAATCATCGGAGACAGAAACACCAATACCAATCTCAGGTATAAACTGGGGAAAAACCTCAGCTACAACCAGAAAGACCTGTTCACCATCAAGGACCCCAGGCAAGCACAACTGCCTGCACCTAACATCAGTACGACATACGTATTTGCGACAGGCACAGACTTCTTTGCCTATCCGAACAACTACAACTACTATGTCTCCTACTACAAAAACACGTTCCAACATGGAGGAATATCCATGGAAGAGATGATTATCCCCATTGTCACACTCACTCCAAGGAGAAGATAACAAATACGAAAAAACATGGAAATCCACATCAGCGACATCGGACAAATCCGCAATGCGGCACACCAATTTATTGAATATTTAGGCGACAAACGGGTATTCGCATTCCACGGTGGCATGGGAGCCGGGAAAACCACTTTCATCAAAGCCGTCTGCGAAGAACTTGGCGTAGAAGACGTGATAACCTCCCCCACCTTCGCCATCGTCAACGAGTATGCCATCACCAACCCTCCTTCGACCAGCACACACATCCCTTCAACCATCTACCATTTCGACTTCTACCGCATCCACAAACTCGAAGAGGTCTATGATATGGGATTTGAGGACTATCTCAGCGGTGATGCATTTTGCTTCATTGAATGGCCCGAGCTTGTTGAAGACATGCTGCCAACCGATGCTGTCAATATCAGTATCGATGAAAATGCAGACGGAAGCAGAACCATTACTATAGAATAGACAGACAGTTCCCTGAGCTTCTGACTCAAAAAAAGCAGCCCAAGCGGAATTTCCGTTTGGGCTGCTCCATTTGAATCTGCCTGCCACTCTTATAACAGGGCATTGAATTTCTCTTCGAGAGTTGCCTTGTTGGTAGCACCCACGAATTTGTCAACAAGCTGTCCGTTCTTAAAGAACAGAATGGTCGGAATGTTGCGCACGCCAAACTCCATAGCGATATCGTCATTCTCCTCTACATCGCACTTGCCGACGACGATGCGTCCTGCATATTGCTCTGCCAGTTCAGAGATGATGGGCGCCAGCATTCGGCATGGTCCGCACCATGTTGCCCACAAATCTACTACCAATGGCAATTCGCCAGTCTTGTAACTTTCAAAATTTTCACTTGTGATCTGTACTTCCATAGTTTTTCTTTTTTTATGTTTAACAATAAATACATGTTCAATTAATCTTATAATCCGCTCCTTCATTCTCAGCAATGAGTGAGAGGAGTTCATTGGACACGAGAATGTAGCTGTTCTGGCTACGCACCGTTATCTCCTGATTCTTCGCACGGTCGAATAGTCTGAGAAACACTTCTGTCTTCCCAGGATGTTCGGCAAAGTTCTTTGCCAACTCTTCCACCGTATCTTCGCCGACAGATGTGGCATCCATCGTAATGGTGATTTTCTGTATTTGTTTTTCTTTGACCGTCTGCAGGGAATTGATTGAAGTGACAACAATTCCATATTTCTTGCTGCCTTTGTAGCGCTCAAAACATGCTGCCTTCACAAATATATTGCTGTCGGGGATGATACTTCCGCGCCATTTCATCCAATCATCTCCAAAGATTCCCAACTCACCGGATCCGTTAAAATCCTCAATCGTCACAATGCCATACGGGTCATTTTTCTTACTCATTCCTTCCCGGATTCCAGTAACCGTTCCCCCGAATCTGAGTTCAGGCATTTTGCTTATTTTCTCCCAATCCATCTCCCGTTTGAGTTCATCGCATCCCACGTTACACATCTTTTCCAGAATGAACCGATATTCATCCAACGGATGGGCTGAGAGATAAATTCCTACGAGCTCGCGCTCTTTATTCAGTCGGTCTATCGTGCTCCACGGCTCTACTTCCGGGATTTTCGGTCGTGCAATTTCCACCTCATCATCCCCGAAGAGTGAGTTCTTGGCTTGTCTTTGTTCCATCTGATAGCGCTGTCCGTAGCGCACAAGCAGGTCAAGGAACAGTTCTCCCTTCTGATTCAATCCGTAGAAGCTCTCACGACTGATGCCGAAGCTGTCGAAGGAGCCGCTCAATATCAGATTTTCCAGACATTTCCGATTCACGTTGCTCAAATTGATGCGCTGCACGAAATCATAGATATCCTTGAACGCGCCATTTTCTTCTCTCTCCGCAATGATGGATTGTGCCGCAGCCTCTCCCACTCCTTTGATAGCTGCAAGTCCGAAACGTATCTCTCCTTTTTTGTTGACACCGAACTGCATGTAGCTTTCGTTCACATCAGGACCATACGTGTGTATATTCATCGCCTTGCACTCATCCATGAGCTTGGTCACTTCAGAGATGTCGTTCTTACGCCTACTCATGATTGCCGCCATGAATTCTGCAGGATAGTTCGCTTTCAGGTATGCCGTCTGGAATGCCACCCACGAATAACACGTCGCATGACTTTTATTGAAAGCATAGGAGGCAAATTTCTTCCAGTCTTCCCAAATCTTTTCCAGTTTCGCCTTGTCGTGTCCGTTTTTCTCTCCGCCCTCATAGAAAAGTTTTTCTAGTTTCTGCATCTCGTCAATCTTCTTCTTTCCCATCGCTTTGCGAAGGCTGTCGCTTTGACCGCGTGTGAAGTTTGCCAATTGACGTGAGAGCAGCATGACTTGCTCTTGATAGACCGTGATGCCGTAGGTCTCTTTCAGGTATTTCTCCATGCATGGGATGTCATAGGTCACGAGCGATGGATTGTTTTTTCTCTTGATGAAGTCCGGGATATAATCCATTGGTCCCGGTCGGTAGAGGGCATTCATCGCTATCAGGTCCTCGAAGACCGTCGGATGGAGCTCACGCAGATATTTCTGCATCCCGGCAGACTCAAACTGGAACGTGCCCACCGTGCGCCCTTCTTGATAGAGTTGATAAGTGGCGGGGTCATCAATCGGAATTTTCTCCAGATCGATGTCAATGCCTCGCGTGAGTTTGATGTTTTGAACAGCATCTTTCAACTCCGACAGCGTCTTCAGTCCCAAGAAGTCCATCTTGATGAGTCCGGTATTTTCTATCACATGCCCGTCATATTGCGTACAAAGCACTTTTTCGCCCTTATTGTCCGGATCTTCTGCCGTTGAGACCGGAACCCAGTCGCTGATGTCGTCACGACAGATAATCGTTCCGCAAGCATGAATGCCCGTACCACGCACCGTGCCTTCAAGCATCTTTGCATATTTGATGGTATTGCTCAACTTTGGATCTGTTGATAGTTCAGCATCGCGAAACTCACGAATGCACTTGATGACATTCGGCAAGTTGATTTTGAGTTCTTTTTTGGTTTCCGGGTCTTCGCCGAGACGTTTGGGAATCAACTTGCACAAGCGGTCCGACTCGCTCAAAGGCAGTTTTTCCACCCGTGCAACGTCCTTGATGGAGTTTTTGGTTGCCATGGTTGAGTAGGTGATGATGTGTGCCACTCTTTCGTGACCATATTTCTCCTCCACCCATTTCAGCACCCTGCCGCGCCCGTCATCGTCGAAGTCGGTATCAATATCGGGCAGCGAAATGCGGTCGGGATTCAGGAAACGCTCAAACAGCAGGTCATATTTCAACGGGTCTATCTGAGTGATGCCCAGGCAGTAGGCTACCACCGAACCGGCTGCGGAGCCACGACCGGGGCCTACCAACACGTCCAACTCATTGCGCGCCGTATTGATAAAGTCCTGAACGATGAGGAAGTAGCCGGGGAATCCCATGGTCTTCATCACGTGCAACTCAAAGTTGATGCGCTCTTTCACCTCGTCGCTCAACGGCTCGCCATAGAGTTTCTTGGCTCCGTCGTAAGCCAATTTCCCCAGATATTCCGCTTCGAACTTGATGCGGTAGATGCGGTCATAGCCTCCGAGGTGTGCGATACGCTTTTCACCCTCTTCCGGCGACAATTGATTCTTTCCGTTTTCGTCGCTTGTAAACTCATCATAGAGTTGTTTTTCGGTATATCGCCTGCGGACATCCTCTTCCGTTCCGAACTCCTCCGGTATCGGGAAGAAAGGCATGATGGGGTCATGGTTCAGGCTATAGACTTCCACCTTGTCAAGAATCTCCATCGTGTTTGACAAAGCTTCCGGAATATCCAAGAAAATCTGACTCATTTCCTCCCGTGTCTTCAGCCACTCTTGCTTACTGTACAGCATTCGGGATGGGTCGTCCAAGTCTTTTGCCGTCGCCAAGCAGAGCAGATGGTCGTGGGCTTCGGCGTTTTCCCTGTCCACGAAATGGGCATCGTTCGTACAAATCAGCTTGATGCCATACTCTTTTGCCAATTCTATCAGCACTTTATTCGCCTTTTGCTGCAAGGGGAAGGTCTCCCGGTTGGCACGGATGTCGGGATCGGTCACTTCATGTCGCTGGAGTTCCAGATAATAGTCTTCGCCAAAGACACGGCGATACCATTCGATGGCTTCACGAGCTCCCGCAATATCATCCTCCAGAATCTTATGGGGCACCTCACCGGCAATACATGCCGAGCAGACAATCAGTCCTTCATGGTAGCGCTCCAAGTCCTTCCGGTCGGTCCTGGGACGCATGTAGAAGCCATCCACCCATGCCCGGCTGACCAGCTTAACTAGGTTTTTATATCCCGTCAAGTTCTTTGCCAAGACAATCAGGTGGTAACCGCCGATGTCGCTTTTCGTGTGTTTCTCTTCCTTATCGCCATTTCGCGCCACGTACATTTCACAGCCGATGATAGGCTTGAAGGGCTCCTTCCCTTCTTTTACCAACTTCTTATTGACCTTCTCACAATAGTCTGAAAAGTCCTTAATACCAAACATGTTGCCATGGTCCGTAATCGCCATTCCGCGCTGACCGTCGGCAATTGCTTTATCCACTAATTTTTCTATACTCGACATGCCGTCAAGTATAGAATAATATGTATGTACGTGAAGATGAATGAAATCCTGCATATATGACTTAATTTGGACTTCAAAGTTACGATTAAGCGAGCAAAAAACCAAATTTTATTTGAGTTTTTTCGAGCAAAAATAACTCGAACACTTGTCAGAGTTACGACTAAAAGCCGGCACAACCAAAAGAACAAAGATAAAAATTTGCGGAATACGTAAAAAAAACGTAACTTTGCAAACGATTCGCAGAAGTGAAGTCATTATGGGAGAAAAGATAAAAAAGATAAAAAAAATCAGAATACACAGCGAAGGAACTGACACATTGCTTTACGGCTTGTTTTTCATTGTCGCTGTGGCTGTGATTCTTTGGAGGTCTTTCGACACCAAAATTCCTTTTTGGAGTTTTGTAGCTATCTTCGGAACTTTATATGCCATTGTCGCCAACTTCTTCCGTTGTCCGATACGACATTTCCCGGAAGAGAACACGGAGAAAATCGTAGTGGCACCAGCCGACGGAAAGGTGGTGGTGGTGGAAGAAGTGGAAGAGAACGAATACTTCCACGACCGGCGGTTGCTCATCAGCATCTTTATGAGCCTTTTCAACGTACATGCCAACTGGTTCCCGGTTGACGGACAAGTCAAAAGCGTGCGCCATCAAGACGGAAACTTCCACAAGGCATGGCTCCCGAAAGCCAGCGAGGAAAATGAACATGCCGACATCATGATTGAAACGCCGGAAGGTGCCAACATCCTCTGCCGACAAATCGCCGGCGCAGTGGCACGCCGCATCGTCACCTACGCCAAGGAAGGCGAGGAGTGTCTCATTGACGAGCACCTCGGGTTTATCAAATTCGGTTCGCGAGTCGATGTGTATCTCCCTCTCGGAACAGAGGTTTGCGTAAAAATGGGGCAATCGACCACCGGCGACCAGACGATTATTGCGCGGCTCAAATAGACCGCAACACCTGAACGGAAGCGACGAAATGAAATGATTCCATTCAAAAAACATATCCCGAACACCATCACCTGCTGCAACCTGATTGCTGGCTGCATCGCCATCGTATATGCCTTTTACGGCAAGCAAGACACCGCCCTGCTCTTCATACTCATAGGAGCAGGATTCGACTTCTTCGACGGAATGGTTGCCAGATTGCTGCACGTATCCTCGCCCATCGGAAAAGAACTGGACTCACTTGCCGACGACATCACCTTCGGAGCAGCACCGGCAATGATGATTTTCACACTAATGAGCCAAATGGAATACCCCACGGCAATAGAACCGATTGCCAAATACCTGCCATTCACGGCATTCATCATCGCAGCCTTCTCGGCACTCAGACTGGCAAAGTTCAATCTCGACGAACGGCAGACGACCTCTTTCATCGGATTGCCGACACCTGCCAACGCCCTCTTCTGGGGCTCACTCATCGTCGGTGCAGGAGAACGGATTGCCACCATCCCGCACGCATACGTCTTTATCCTTATCCTCATAGCTGTCACCTGCTGGCTGCTCGTGGCAGAAATCCCCATGTTTGCACTGAAATTCAAGCAATGGGGGTGGAAAGGAAACGAAGTGAGATACCTGTTCGTCCTCTCATGCATCCCGATACTCCTGATTTTCGGCATCTCCGGCTTCGCACTCATCATCGCATGGTACGTCATACTCTCCGCATTCACCCAAAAGAGCTAACAAAGCCATGCTGAAACTCCTCTTCTTCTTCATCGTCACACTTTTCATCATGGGCGCAGTCTCGCTCCTCATGTTCATACGCTCATTCCTCAAAATAAAAAAGCAGTTCGACCACTTAGGCTCAAAAGACAAACCCTACGAGGAGATACGCACCACCAACCGAACAAAAAACAAGCAAATCTTCGCCGACGACGAAGGGGAATACATCGACTTCGAAGAAGAGAAAGCCGAGTAAAAAAACACCACAGGCACACCCTGCATAAACATACCGGAAAGGGTGCATAAACATGCAGCCGAACTTTCACTTTCCAAAAGTGCCACTTTTGCGTCCTGAAAGTACTTTCAGCGTCTAAAAGTTGAACTTTTGCAAGCTAAAAGTTCAACTTTTGGAAAGCCATCCCTAACCATTTGAAAAACAACAGTTTACGAAACGGACAACGAGACTTATACCCTTGCATAAATATACAATCGCGGAACGGCAGGAAACAGATGGGAATCTGAAGGTTAAAGTCGTCGAAACTTACAATGACGGCACAAAAAAAACGGGCAGCTCTCCACACGAAGCGCTGCCCGTTTTCAATCTCTTATCTCACCACCGTCTCACACGGCGAGGTGTCATCTGCCTTTATTGACAAACTGTTTCAACTTAAACGAATTTTCAATGCTCTCTATCTCCGAGCGGAAAGCGGCATCTATCTTCATCCGCTCCTCCACTTGCGTACAGCTGTGGATGACGGTCGAGTGGTCACGGTCGCCGACCAGCTTTCCGATTCTTGAAGCCGGCATCTTCGTGTATTTCTGTGCCAGATACATAGACACCTGTCGCGGAATGACCAGATCGCGCTTCCGGCTTCTGCTGTTCACCGCCTCTGTCGTCACTTGATAGTGCACGCAAACCTTATCGAGGATATCGTCGATGGTCAGCGGGCGGTTATCGACTTTCACCGAACGGGATACGATCCGCTCTGCCAGCTTCAAATCGACCTTGCTGTCATACACCACGGAATATGCCAACAGCGAATTGATGACTCCCTGCAAATCCCGCACGCTGCCGTTCGCCGTCTGTGCTATATACTGAATCACCTCCTGAGGAATCGTCAGCCCGTCGCGACGAACCATACTGTTCAGAATGTCCATGCACAACTGCACGTTCGGACGCTCCAACTCGGTAATCAAGCCACAGCGGAAACGGGTAATCAGCCGCTCATCCATCCCCTTCAAATCGACTGGCGGGCGGTCGCTTGCCAAGATGATGCGCTTCCCGTTACGGAAGAGATGGTTGAAGATATGGAAAAACGTGTTCTGCGTGCCAGACTTTGTCACCCACTCCTGAATGTCGTCAACAATCAGCAAATCGACCGTCTGATAGAATTTAATGAAATCATTGACCGTATTCTTCAGGCTTGCGTCCACGTATTGAACCTGGAACAGGCGCGCACTGACATACAGCACCCGCATCTTGGGATACAACTGCTTTGCACGGATTCCGATGGCATTAATCAAATGCGTCTTTCCACAACCGGACGGACCAAAGACAAACAGCGGATTAAACTGGCTGGTACCTGGATGTTCCGCGATGGACAAGCCGATAGAACGCGGCAGCTTGTTACTCGTTCCCTCAATGAAATTCTCAAATGTCTGCTTGGGATTCAACTGGGAATCAAACGGCAGGGAATCTTCCGTGCTGTCTGCAGAGCCTGAAAGCGTATTCTTATCGCTTCCTGACTGACCGACAACCGAATCATCCGGTGTAGCGACAACCCCAACATTGTTGGTCTTATCCACGACAATACCATAAGCCAGCCTTACGCCCTCACCAAATACTCTCGTAAGCACCTTGCGCAGCAAGTCCACATACTTCTCCTCCAGGTACTCATACACAAACATGCTGGGTACCCGCACCGTAATCTTCCGGTCTTTCTCATCATAAGATTCCAGAACGATTGGCTTGAACCATGTGTTAAACTGCTGCTCGGAAACATTCTCCTTTATAAGCCGAAGACTCTGTTCCCAAAGAGCATTTGGGTTAGATTTCATGTGCTATATACATTAATATATTATAGGGTGTCAATAACAAACTTTGTTGACCATCCCGTTGCGTATGCAAATTTCGTAATTTTTCCACACATGAGCAAACGCCATTTTTCTATATTTCCCTATTCATCATCCCTAATTCACTATATTTAGGCACTTTATGAAATCGGATGCAATTCAGTTATCGCACAAGCATTTTGCGAAATTCAAGTCTCTGGCAACCAACGGTTTATATTTTTACACACACGCATCTCATGTGCAATAAGATGATACAAAGACCCACGTAAAATCTCATCAATAAAGAAGTTCCGAAATAACGCCCCAATTTCGTGGTCTAAAAGTATTTATTTAGACGCAATTTAAATTGAACCTAAAATCCGCAGATATTTTTTCGAGTGTCTGATTTAGCCCTTGCTTGTGACGATTCTGTCTGACTCTAGGCTTAGAAACGCTTGACATGACTTGTATGCAGACACCTTCCCCTTACCCCGTAAG
>Ga0256405_10001642_pt1 | contig 59018 bp, 37 predicted proteins | sample RumenRJG_02DNA_FD_189096 | JGI IMG/M metagenome (GOLD analysis project Ga0256405, IMG submission 189096) | Bovine rumen microbial communities from Lethbridge, Alberta, Canada - RJG_02 | ecosystem: Host-associated > Mammals > Digestive system > Stomach > Rumen | place: Canada: Alberta... | reverse complement strand
TTGAGATTAAATTTGCGGAATATGCGTTATATTTCAAAAATAAAGACTATATTTGCGGCATATTTAACAAATTTAATGTGCTATGACTGAAAATTCTAGACGTAAAAGATTTACCAAAGTCGCTACTAACAGAGTGCAGAAAATCATTGATTATCTGAATCTTCTGCAAAATTGTTCAAACCGTAGAAACTACGATTATGACGAGGAAGATGTGAACCACATGTTTGAGGAAATCTCAAAAGCCCTCAAAGATGCTAAAGCTGTTTATGCAAATGAACTTAGCAAAGGTAATGGAAAATCAGGTTTTACCTTTAACAAATAATTACCTATGGAGACCTTAGATTTGTTTAGTCAGAGTGAAAACGATCTGCCAGCAACTACAGGAGATAAGGATCTCGGCTGTAAATGGAACTTTGTGCAGAAGCCCAAGGGTACAATGAAACGAGATCGTGAGGACTCATCGTTTGATCTCTTCAAGGACAATGAAGTTCGTTGCCTTGTGCGTGAATATATTCAGAATTCTATCGATGCTGCCCAGAAAGTAGACGAAAACAAGAAGAAAAAAGTTCTTGTTACCTTTTCTTATGGGAAAATGATGTGCTCAGATTACCCTAATTTGATACAGTCGTTAATAGGGAGATTAAAAGCATGTAGCAAAAGAAGTCAAATTTTGCCAGGGGCTAAGGATATTTACAAAAGCAAATATGAGTTCTTGAATTCGCACAAAAATAGCACCATCGGTTATTTGAAAGTGTCTGACTATAACACGACTGGCATGAATTATGTCGATGATGACGATGTGCCATCAGCTTTTGATTCGTGTGTACATTGTTCGTCGTCCAGCTATAAGCCTGATGGAGGTTTTGCTGGCGGCAGTCATGGACAAGGAAAAACTGTTGGTTTTGTTAATTCACCTTTTAATGCTGTTTATTATTCAACAAAGGACGATGATAGTGGACATACATTTGGAGAAGGCGTTGTTCGATTGTGTACCCATAAATATAAAAATGAAGATGGCGACGAAGTCCTCTTTGAGGCAGATGCCTTTTACAATAAGGGAGGTTCGCCTAATTCTGGAGAAGATATACCTGTCATTTTTAGACGTGATCAATCCGGAACCGACGCATTCGTTTTGGGAATGGAAGAGAACGCAAAAGACATTAAGACAATGAAAGAGGAACTTCTTAGAGGTTTCTTCTATGCTATTTACATGGAGTTGCTTGATGTCAATATATGTGGAGAGGAGTTTACAAAGGCAAATATTGCCGAAAAGATGCTAAATTATTTCCCAGAACCTGATTTTACCAATATAGATATGGACAGGAGCAATCGTCCAGAACTAAACTTCAATCCGCGTCCGTTTCTTTTTGAGATTGCCATGTGCGATGGTGGCGATGATAATCATGTGCTTTTCACAACCGATGATTTTCCAAGTCAGTTCCCCACTTTAGGACATGCTACCTTGAAAATATGGAAAAGCGATGAGATCACTGCAGCTAGATCTTTGGATAAGATTATCTTCATGCGCAACAAGTTGATGACTGTAGAAGTGAAGAAATACTATTCCTCAAAAGGCTTTTATGGCATTATGGTTTGTGATGGTAATGGTGCAAAATATCTGCGTATGTTGGAAGATGTGAGACATGACAAATGGGACGAGAAGGAATTGAAGGACATGAGCGATGAAGACAAAAGGAATGCCAGAAAGACACTCCGAGAACTTGAGTCGTTTAAGAATGAGTGTCTGAAGAGACTCTTTCCAGAAGAGCATGACAAGCAGCTTGAAATAAAGTCCCTAAAGAAAAGAAGAATAGGTAAGTTTGGGAGTAGAAGTGAAGAAAACGAAGAAGATAATATCTGGCCAACTACCAATGTGATCGAAAAGGAGAAGAAACAGGGTTCAAAGTCTGGCTCATTTACTATCTTTGAAGAAGTCAAGGGAAGAAAGAAAAAGAAAAAAAAGGGTACAATTACAGACGTGGAACCTGAAACAGATCCAGTTCCTCGTCCTGAAACTGACCCAACACCAGATCCAGATCCTAATCCTGACCCTAACCCGAATCCAGAACCACGCCCAGAACCCACTCCAAAGCCTAACCCGACTTACGTGGAAGGTGACGAAGGTGAAGATGATGGTACTGGTGAGGCAGAGAATCCTAATGTTGAACGTGAGAGGGAAATAAAGCTGGATGGACGAAATAAACGTCTTAAGCCTCTTCATAATGAGGACTATACATGCAAACTTGAGATAAGAGTTCCCAAAGACTATTATGATTGCAGGCTTGTCCTTGACATTCAGGCAGACGAAGGATTATTCCCACTTGATTTGAAGAATGTTTCTGCCGGCTGCCAAATTAGGTCTGGTGTTTCAAATGAGATTTTCGGATTTGATTTGAAGGCCAATACCCCTAATGTTATTAAGTTTACTCCACAGGAGAACGTCACATTGTATAGTTTAAACATCAAAGTATATGGACATTAAAACGACTGCAACATATCCATACCCCATTTGGGGCTTACCCGATAATTATAAGGGAGACGATCCCGCTGGCGAGAGAAAAGGATTGAAAAAAGATACCGACGAAGATGTTTTCATCTTGGAGTATGAGGTAAAGACTCATAACGAAGGCGTAGATAGGCTTATTGCAGATAAGCTTGCTTCGTATCTGTGTATCATACAATGCTCTTCAACTTACTATACGCAGATAGAAAAGAGGGAAGAATCTTGCTTCACAATTAAAATACCCTGTTCGAAAGTGAACAAAAGATTCTCCGTCAAAATAGAAATAGTTGCTACAGAGAACATCAACAGCTGCAATTATCTAGACGTTGATGATTTCTATGAGGGTATTGTTGATTATCAGAAGGGGGCCATGATTGCTATGGTGGATAAATTCAACGTGTCACTAACACCTAGCGATGACATGGCCAACCTGAGCAAATTTGTGAAGTACGAATACGCAAATGTTCAGAAGGTAACGAATGTAATTGATGACATTATCTTGATACAGTTGCCATACTCCTACGAGAACGCAGGAAAATTGGTTCTAAACCAATGTCCCAATGTCTTCGAGGCAATGTTGGTAAGAAATGCACTTATTGAAGCTGTTTACAAGCTGCGCACATGCTATGATGACGATAAGAAGGATTGGATTTTCTATCTAACGCAATTCATAAAGCAAATGGTTTCTGAAGACGAATTGCCTGAGCAAGAAGGATATGACTATTCAATTGGTGATGTTCTACAAATAGTCGACAAGATTTTGCCTGATGTTATGCTTAACGCATTAGAGGAAGTAAAAGAAAAAATCGAACCAAAAGAATTAGATTCATGAAGCAGACAATTTTTACTCCAGAATTTGCCGAGATTTTAAGAATTCACGTTCAAGAAAATCTCCCAAATTATCTCAACCCCACATTTAACTGGCGAGAAGAAGCCGAAAAACATGACGGGTTGTACGAAACGGATTTAGAGCAACCAGACTTGTCGGGTATGCTTGCGTTCGCAGATTCTAAAACTTCTGCTGATGACTTTGAAGCTGGAAAAATTCTTTTCGAGGCATTTAAAGATCTTACTCCTATGCAAGCTGCTCAAAGTCATTTTTGGCAATACCTTTCTCACGTTGACCTGTATGAATACATGAGGAGACGTTGGAATAAAGTCGATGAACAGAATTGTGACCCCAACTATATTGCCGAGCACTGGTTCTACAAGCAAAACAGAAACTGGCTTGAGGGGCTTTATTGGTCTTTCAAGAATACAGTTCAAACCAACGAAGACGGGTCGCTTGACTATACCTATACCAAGTTCCTGTTTAGAGAGCAGAACTTGCGAAATAGAGGAATCATGCCTTCTGCTACTGTGTTCAGAAATCCAGAAGCATTAAAGGGCGTACTTCGCTTCTGCATAGAAGAGATGGACAAGAAAGATCGTTGTGAGGATACCGTCTTTGACAAATATTTCGAGTATCGTATTACCGCTCCTAAAGGAGTTGTTCAGTTGGTAAATAAGCTGGCTGGTGTAATAGAGGCATCTGTATATACGAGCAAAGACTTCTATGATTTTCTGGTTGCTAGTAGAGACATCATCAAGAGTCAGGGCGATAGAAAGAAAGAAAAAAAGGAACGTGACGAGGCAATGGCTGCTGCTGGTATCGCTCCCAATAAAAATAAGAAGCATAAAAAGAACAAGAAGCATAAGAGAAGATAATCTATGGCAGAAATAGAAGAGTTTAAACAAGGTAAAACTCCGATAAAATTCATTGACCTCTTCGCTGGTGCTGGTGGTATTAGCGAGGGATTTTTACAAGCATATACTGATGACAAATACTTCCAATTTGTTCTGGCAAGTGATATCAATAGTAACTGCGAACTGACCCATCGTGTGAGATACAATCGGCAGTTGGGTCTTGATACAGATTTTATTACAGAGGACATTATGTCAGATGAGTTTATAAAGCATTTGGAAGAAAAGATTGGTGACCAGAATATAGATGTGGTAACGGGTGGCCCAAGTTGCCAGTCGTTTAGTTTGTCTGGCAGAAGAAGGAAGTTTGATAAACGCGATAATCTATTCATCCACTATCTGAAAGTTATCCGCAAACTCCGTCCCAAATATTTTGTGATGGAGAATGTGAAGGGTATTCTGACGAAAGACAAGGGTAAGTTCAAAGCGGCAGTAATGAATGAAATCCGTTCTATCATCGACGAGAATCAGGTGGATAATATGCTTGCCTATTTCAACGGTGTTTTAAGCAGAACGGTCAACGATTCCGTTCGTCAATGTTTTATTAACAAGATAAGAATAGAGGCCGTTGAGGATGGAGAAGAAGACTTTTTCATAGACAAGTATTTCCAAATAGTTGAATCGGTTTATAAGCAACTGACGAAGCCTGTTACGCTTAAAGTCAGCAAAAGCAATAAGCATATCACAACGATACGCCATGCGCTGTCTTTGCTTAAGCTTTCTTCAGAGCGACAGAAACTGATGAATTCCATATTGCATCTAAAAGCAGAGGCGGATGTTGACAACGACCAATTAGTTGACAAATTCAATAAGTTCCTATATGCAATAAGCGACGATGATTTGGTAGAAACCATAAACAGACATCTTTATTGGGTTGAGGAATTTAAGGCTCAACCTGAAATCGTGGAAAGGTTCAAACTGTTGGTTAATCTCTATACGCTGACTCTAGAAGAAGTCTTCGGAGAATTGCGCAGATATGCAGAAGATGACAACTCGCTTAAAGACTATGAGCAGATAATGAATGAGATACACCTATATCGAATTAAGAAACCGCTAATACTGAATTCGTCGGATTATGGCGTACCTCAGAATAGAGAAAGGGTAATTTTCATCGGATGCCGTAAAGACCAGCCGATGATAACGGAAATTCCTGCCACAACCGAGGAAAACAAAGTAACTGTCTATGAGGCATTACACGATTTGGATTTTTTGAACAATGGTGAATCTGCGACTGACTATTCTGAAGCGTCTGATATTGACCGATATGCAGCTCTGAATATTACTCGAAGCATTGACGGAAAGCCTAATGACAACGGTGAAACCTATTCTGAGTGGTCAAGACGAGGACGATTAGGACACCGCTTTACTATCAAAGAGCCTTTATATGTAAGGAGTCTGGATAATCTTGAAAACGATATAATTGAATATGCTCACCTATTCAATCACCAGACAAGTAAGCAGAGTGAAGAGGTGCTTAACCGTTTAGCAGTCATTGCCGAAGCCGGTGACTATACTAATGAAGTAAAAAAGCAATTGTCGGATATGGGACTCAACTCTGACAAACGTAACTATACGGTATTAAAGCCAGATGGTCAATCACCAACAGTTGTTACCTTACCAGACGATTTCATTCACTACCACAGCCATCGTGCACCTACGGTAAGAGAGATGGCACGTTTGCAATCCTTTGATGATTCCTTCGTGTTCCAGGGGAAAAGGACCACAGGCGGCGACAAGCGCAAGTCGGAAACGCCACAGTACACGATGGTAGGTAATGCCGTACCGCCTCTGATGGCAAAAGCAATAGCGAATAAGATACTTGAAGTGATTGAATAATTCTTAGTGGAGAGTGCCATTATGGTTAAATTCTCAACAGAACAAATACACGCTAACATGGCGGCTATCCACGGCAAGGACACGAAGCCGGAGATGGTGGTGCGCCGTTGGTTGTGGAGACATGGGTTCCGCTATCGGCTGAATCATCCTCGACTGCCGGGGAAGCCTGATATTGTGATGCGGAAGTATAGAACTTGTATCTTTGTGAATGGTTGTTTCTGGCATGGACACAATGTGAGCCTCACCCCCAACCTCTCGCCAAAGGACGAGGGGAGCAAAGAAATTGACAATTCTGAGTGCTGCAAGATTCCAAAGACGAATCGCGATTTCTGGGTGGCGAAGATACGGAGGAACCAGGAGCGCGACTTGAAGGTGCAGCATGAGCTGGCCGCGATGGGCTGGCACAGCATCACCATCTGGGAATGCGAGCTGAAGCCGAAGGTGCGGGAAAAGACTTTGGAATCACTGGCTTACACGCTCAACAAGATTTTCCTGCAGGACCATAGCGTCAGGCGATATGAGACACCTGAGGAAGAGCCAATGATGGCCGCAGAAGAGACTCCTGATGGATAAAAAAGCAACTTGATAATACACTATAAATTACATGTGGTACAACATCAACGACCATCAATGAGAAGATTGTGCGGTTGGAAAAGCTATTGGCTATCGTCAGCTCCCTGTGAAAGAACTAGGTGAAACTCATTTCCTGTTTTTCGGTAATTTCATCTTTTTTTGACTATGATATCGTCGATATTGAATCGTGTTTAAACCATGAATAGAGGCACGTATAGTACTTTTCTTCATGAAAACGACCCGTAATCGGCGGAAAAGTTGTACCTTTGCAGCAAATTATGCATTACCATGGAGCTACTGCTGCACTACGTTTGGAAACACAGGCTGCTGCCGCTCACACCGCTCACCACTACCGACGGACGCGAGGTGGAGGTCATCGACCCGGGACTGCACAACCGCAACGCGGGACCTGACTTCTTCAACGCTAAGCTGAAGATTGGGGGCACACTGTGGGTGGGCAACGTGGAGATTCACACCCGCGCCGTCGACTGGTATCAGCATGGGCACGACCGCGACGCACGCTACAACAACGTGGTGCTGCACGTGGTGGAGAAGGCTGACACGGAGGTGATGACGCAGGAGGGACACTACCTGCCGCAGGTAGAGATTGAGGTGCCGCAGAGCGTCAGGGAGCATTATGCCGAGCTGCTGGCCACCGACCACTACCCGCCCTGCTACCGCATCATCCCAGAGCTGACGCGCCTGACGGTACACGCGTGGATGGCAGCCCTGCAGACCGAGCGGCTGGAGCAGAAGACGGAGGCTATCAGACAGCGGGCAGAACAGATGCAGGGCTCGTGGGAGGATGCCTACTTCGTGACGCTGGCCCGCAACTATGGCTTCGGCATCAACGGCGACGCCTTCGAGCAGTGGGCCCAGGCGGTGCCCCTGCAGGCGACGGGCAAGCACCGCGATGACCTGTTTCAGATTGAGGCAATCTTCATGGGTCAGGCCGGGTTGCTTGACCCTGAGAGCATACCCGACCGCTACCGCGAGGAGTCGCTGCGCGAGGGCTACTTCGCCCGGCTGCGCAATGAGTACCTCTATCTGGCACATAAGTTCTCGCTGGAGCCGATGGACTTCAGGCTGTGGCGCTTCCTGCGCCTGCGGCCGCAGAACTTCCCCCATATCCGCATCGCGCAGCTGGCTAACCTCTACTATGAGCGGCACACGGGGCTGAGCGCACTGCTGGAGTGCACCACCGTCGATGCCCTGCGCCGCTTGCTCATGACCCATGTGACGCCTTACTGGGAGACGCACTACGTCTTCGGCTCACCCAGCGCCAAGAGCGACAAGCGCCTGTCGGCCGCCTCCATCGACCTGCTGCTCATCAACACGGCCATCCCGATGCTCTTCGCCGTGGGCCGTCATCGTCAGAACGAGGAGCTATGCGACCGCGCCTTCGACTTTCTGGAGCAGCTGAAGCCCGAGAAGAACCACATCATCCGCATGTGGCGCGAGTGCGGTCTGGAGGTGCAGTCGGCCGGCGACTCGCAGGCGCTCATCCAGCTGAAGAAGGAATACTGCGACCGCCGCGAGTGTCTACGCTGCCGCTTCGGCTATGAGTATCTGAGGAGGGGCGGCACCAAGCAGTGATAACGAAATAACGAAAACATCATCCCCAATGAACTACCACTTCGAAACCCGCATGCAGGTGCGCGACTATGAATGTGACATCGAAGGCATTGTGAACAATGCCCAGTATATCCACTACTGCGAACACACGCGCCACCTCTTCCTGAAGGAGTGTGGCCTCAGCTTCGCCGAGATGCACCGCCGGGGCGTCGATGCCGTCGTGGCGCGCATGCAGCTGCAGTATAAGGTACCCCTGCAGCCCGACGATGAGTTTCTCTCGCGCCTGAGGTTAGAGAAGGAGGGCATCAAATATGTGTTCCTGCAGGATATCTTCCGCGCGTCCGACGAGAAGTTGTGCTTCAGGGGGCGCATAGAACTGGTGTGCCTCATCAACGGTCGGCTGGGCAGCAGCGCGGAGTACGATAAAGCCTTCGCACGCTTTATCGGCACGGCCGACTGACTCCATCTTTCCCGCTTCTATGAACGAACAAGAGATATACTATACCATTGCCCTGACCCGCATGACGGGCTTCAACTTCCAAACAGCGCTGCTACTCTATCGCGAAATGGGCGGCGCAAAGGCTGTCTATGAGCATCGTCGTGACATCCGGCAGGTGCTGCCTTCGGTCAGCGACCGGCTGTCTGACGCGCTGCAGAACTGGGACGACGCCCTGGTACGCGCCGCCCGTGAGATGGAGTTTATGGGCAAGCACCACATCAGATGCCTGTGCTATGGCGATGCCGACTACCCGCAGCGGCTGATGGAGTGTCCCGATGCTCCGCTGGCGCTCTACTATCTCGGCTCGGCCGATATCAACAGGCAGCGGGTGGTGAGCATCGTGGGCACACGCCACTGCACGTCCTACGGACAGGATCTTATACGCCATTTCGTGGCTGACCTGCGGCTGTTGTGCCCCGACGTGCTCATCGTCAGCGGACTGGCCTATGGGGTTGACATCTGTGCCCACCGGCAGGCTTTGGAGAATGGTTTCGACACCATCGGCGTACTGGCCCACGGCCTCGACGACCTCTATCCACCACGTCACCGCGACACGGCAACGCAGATGATCAGGCAAGGCGGGCTGCTCACCGAGTATACGAGTGAGACACGTGCCGACAAGCTTAACTTCGTGAAGCGCAACCGTGTGGTGGCGGGCGTCAGCGATGCCACAATCTTGGTGGAGAGTGCCGCCAAGGGCGGCGGACTCATCACGGCTCACATCGCCCAGGACTACAATCGTGCCGTGATGGCTTTCCCTGGTCCTGTGGGCGCCCCCTACAGCGAGGGTTGCAACAACCTGATTCGCGACAATGTGGCGCAGCTCATCTCCTCAGCGGCCGATTTTGTGGTGGCTATGGGGTGGCAGGGTGATGCCGAGTTGCAGCGTGCCAAGGCGGCAGGCATAGAGCGCAGCCTCTTCCCCGATCTCTCGCCAGAGGAGCAGGAAGTAGTGAGAAAGCTCGATGAAATGGGTGATTTGCAGCTGAATCATCTCTCTGTGATGCTCAACAGGCCGATTGGCCAGCTGTCGGCGCAGCTCTTCCAGCTTGAGATGAAGGGCGTGGTGCGCCCTATGGCTGGTGGGGGGTATCATTTGATGAGGTAAGGTTTGATGGGGTTAATGGGCCGGAAAATCCGGAGAGCCCGGAAAAACCGGGAAAACCGGAGAATCCGGAGAACCCGGAAAGCCCGGAGAACCCGGAGAACCCGGAGAGCCCGGAAAGCCCGGAAAACCCGGAAAACCCGGAAAACCCGGAAGCCCCGCCCCCAGTAAAAGCCCCACAGATTCCAGCCAGATAAAAAAAGAAACGAAAATCTTTTGTGCTGCGGCCAATTTTTCGTATCTTTGCACCCACATTATGAAGACATTTGAAGAATTAGGCGTCTGCCAAGAGATTAGGCAGGCCATCGAAGAACTGGGATTCGTAAGTCCGATGCCAGTTCAGGAAGCTGTGATTCCTTTTTTGGTAGAGAAAAAACGCGACGTCATCGCACTGGCACAGACCGGCACCGGCAAGACGGCGGCCTTCGGCATACCCCTGCTGCAGCGCATCGACACCGGCAGCCGCGAGACACAAGCGCTCGTGCTGAGTCCTACACGTGAGCTGTGTCTGCAAATTACCGACGACCTGCGTGACTTCTCGCGCCACATAGACGGCATCCACGTGGAGGCAGTCTATGGCGGTGCTGCCATCGAGCCGCAGATACGCGCGCTGAAGAAGGGCGCTCAGATTATCGTGGCCACCCCCGGACGCCTCATCGACCTGAAAAACCGCGGTTTCGCACATCTCGACGCGGTGCAGACCATCGTGCTCGATGAGGCCGACGAGATGCTCAACATGGGTTTCTCCGACTCTATCAACGAGATATTCGAGTCGCTGTCCGAGGATCATGCCACCATGATGTTCTCGGCCACGATGAGCCGTGAGGTGGAACGTATCGCCAAAAAATATCTGAAAGACTACGAGGAGATTGTGGTGGGCTCGCGCAACGAGGGGGCCGAGAACGTGAACCACATCTACTATATGGTGCATGCGAAGGACAAATACCTGGCTCTGAAACGTATCGTGGACTACAACCCCAAAATATTCGCCATCATCTTCTGCCGCACGAAGATTGAGACGCAGGAGATTGCCGACAAACTCATCAAAGACGGTTACAACGCCGAGTCGTTGCATGGCGACTTGTCGCAGCAGCAGCGCGACCTGACGATGCAGAAGTTCCGCCAGCACCTGACGCAACTGCTCGTGGCCACCGACGTGGCGGCACGCGGCCTCGACGTAGACGACCTAACGCACGTAATCAATTTCGGCCTGCCTGACGACATCGAGAACTATACGCACCGCTCGGGGCGTACGGGGCGTGCCGGCAAGAAAGGCACCTCTATCAGCATCGTCCACTCGAAGGAGAAGCATAAGATTCGCGCCATCGAGAAGGTGATAGGCAAACAGTTTGTGGAGCAACAGATTCCGAAGGCGGAAGAGATATGTAAGAAGCAGCTCTACAAGGTGATGGACCAGATTGTGAAGACCGACGTGGACGATGAGGAGATAGCCCCGTTCATGAACGACATCAACCGCTACTTCGAGTATATCGACAAGGAAGAGATCATCAAGAAGATAGTATCGCTCGAGTTTGGCAAATTTCTTGCTTATTATGCCGATGCGCCTGAAATCGAGATAGTGAAAGAGGAAAGAGGAAAGAGAAGAGAGGAGAGAGGGCAGAGCGACCGCCAGAAGCGCATGAACAAAGCACAGCCGGGCTACACCCGCCTCTTCATCAACCTGGGCAAGCGCGACGGTTTCTATCCCGGCGAGCTTATGCAGACGCTCAACCGCTATGTGGGCGGGCGGCAGCAGGTGGGACATATCGACCTGCTTGATACCATCAGCTATTTCGAGGTGCCTGAGAAGGATGCGCGCAAAGTGATGACGCAGCTCACTGGCATCCGCTACCACGGTCGGCAGGTGCGCTGCAACAGCGAGGACGACAAGTCTGCCGACAACCAGCAGCGAGGCTATCGTGCCGCAGGTGGCACGTCAAACGGCCGGAGAGGCGACACAAAGGGTTCGCCAAAGAATTCCCAAAGAGGCTTTGGCGGGGCAAAAAGCGCAAAAAAGGGCCATTTCATCGACAATGGCGGTGATGGTCAGCGTTCCTATAAGCGCGAAGATTGGCGCGAACTGATGAGAGGCGGAGACCCTGATTTCACCGAGGAGGGCTGGGCTCGCCGTAAGCCAAAGAAGAAAAAGTAGGAAATCTTGGGGCCGGGAGGCTCTGGGGGGCTGGGGTTTTCCGGGTTTTCCGGGTTTTCCGGAGTTTCCGGGGTCCCGGGTTTTCCGGGGTCTTCCGGAGTTTCCGGGGTTTCCGGGGCTTCCGGGGCTTCCGGGGCTTCCGGGGCTTCCGGGGCTTCCGGGGCTTCCGGGGTTTCCGGGGTTTCCGGGGCGGACTTCCCTTTAAGGAGGGAGGTCCGCCCCGTTTTTTATACCTTCCTCTTAAACAAACGATCGATGACAATGGCGATGGCACCGTCGCCGGTGACGTTGCAGGCAGTGCCGAAGGAATCCATGGCGATGTAGAGGGCTATCATCAGGGCCTGCTGGGCGGCATCGAAACCGAGAATGCTGGCCAAGGGAGCCAGGGCAGCCATGATGGCACCGCCGGGCACACCGGGTGCCGCCACCATCACCACACCTAACATCATGATGAAATGGAGAAAGGAACCAAGGTCGTAGCCGATACCCTCGAGCATACAGATGGTCAGGGCACACGCCGTAATCTTCATGGCCGACCCCGACATGTGGATGGTGGCACAGAGAGGCACAGTGAAGCCCGCGATATCTTCATCGACACCGTTCTTGACGGTCTGCCGCAGCGTCACGGGGATGGTGGCGGCACTCGACGAGGTGCCGAGAGCGGTCATATAGGCGGGCAGCATGTTCCACAACAGGCGCAGCGGATTTTTATGCTTCAGGAAACCGGCGAAGCAGAACTGATATAACAGGATAAAGATATGAAGGGCGAAGATGACCACGATGACCTGGGCAAAGACGGTGACGATGCGCATGGTCTGGCCCGAGACGGTCATGTCGAGGAAGATGCCGAAGATGTAGAGCGGCAGCAAGGGAATGATGAGACGTGCAATGACCTTCGTGACGACGTCGCGAAACTCAGAGGCGGCTTTCTTCAGTGTAGGCAGCGAGCCGTGGGCGATGCACAGGCCAAGCATGAACGACAGCACCAGAGCCGACATGACGTCGACCATGGCCGGTATCTGGATTTTGAAGAACGGCTCAATGGCGTCGGCCTTTGCCGTCACGTCCGCCGCGTTCTGCACCTGACTCACCATATCGGGGAAGAGCACCGAGCCCGTGCCGTAAGCCAGCAGACCGCTGAGCACGGTATCGACATAGGCCACGGCCACCGTGACGAGCAGCATCTTGCCTGCACTGCTGCCAATGTCGCCAATGGCAGGCGTCACCAGTCCTATAATGATAAGAGGAATGAGGAATCCCAACAGCTGGCTGAAGATGCCATTGAAAGTCAGAAACAGGCGCACGCCTGCCATAGGCATGAAGTGCGCCAGCAGGATGCCGAGCACGATAGCCACGATGATGCGCGGCAACAGTCCGAAGTGTTTCATAAGAGAAGATAAGGTTTTACGGTTTATTCTGCGTGCAAAAGTAGTTACTTTTCACGAGACGGCCAAATTATTTCGCAAGAAAACGGCAAGGTCGTTATCAAATCAGGCGAAGACTTGATGTGGCAGCACACTCAGTTCTGCCGTGCCAAGCGGCGATATTGCGAGGGAGTCAGGCCGGTTACAGCACGGAAGTTGTCGGCAAAATGGCTGCGTGAACGGAACCCCATGCTCTCGGCAATAGCTTCGATAGACAGTTGTCCGTAATGCTCATGGTCAGCAAGACGTTTACATACTTCATTGATGCGATACTCGTTGAGTAGCGCCGTGAATGACTTCCCCATTGTCTCGTTGAGAACCTGTGACACATATTTTGCATTCGAGTCAGTCAGTGCCGACAGGCGATCGAGGTTGAAATCGGCTGCGCTGATAATCTCCACGTCGTCGAGCACTGCCTGTATACGCTCAAGTAGTTGCGAGCGCCTCTCGTCACTCAAGTTGCTGCGATATCCCTTAATTTCGTTTCTCAGCATTTTTTCGTTTTCTGTGGCGTTGATATACTCAACATTCTTTTTGTACAAGTCCTTGTTGCGCTTACTGAGTCGTCGGTTCTGAATGATGGTCCATAGCAGCAGAACTTGCGTGAGCAGTAAGGCAACGCCAATGATGGCAATGATGGTGGTGCGCATCTTGCGCTCCACGTCGTAGCGTATCATCTGCCGTTCATGCTTCTCCATCTCGTTATAGAAGAGCATGTCTTTTATCTTCCCGTACTCACTGGCATTGAAGAGTGAGTCTTTTATCTCCATATACTTATAGCGTGCCTCTTTTGCCAGGGCCAGGTTGCCTATTGTCTCGTAGTGGCGGGCCCGCTGCCAGTACACATCGCGGATGACATCGTAGAGGTCGTGGTGGCGGGCGTGTTGCTCGCACATGTCGAGATAGGCCAGGCCTTGCTGTTCGTTGTCCATGAGGAAATATGCCTGAGCTATATACTGATACAGGTCGGCTCTGAGCCGGTCTGCCTGCAGCATGCTGTCGGTATACTCCAGTGCTGCGTTCAGTTCTGCGATGGATTCAGTGTAATGTCTGTCGGTCAGCAGCGTCAAGCCGTTGCAGAGATGGATAGTATAATAGTAGTCGTGGTTGCGAGGCATGTTCAACTGACGGAACACTTCTATGCGTTTGGCGGATGCGCCGTATTTCTCGGTGGCAAAGTCTAAGTAGATCAGATTGTGGATTGATGTGAGCAGGTTGTACCAGGCCTTCAGCTTAAGGCTCAGGTCGAATGACTCCTCGAGATATTTGCGAGCTTTGTCGTAGTCTTTGAAAATGCTGTAGATGACGGCCAGGTTGTTCAGACACTCGTTGCGGCAGGAGTCGTCGGCCAGGGTGATGGCGCGCGAAAACAGCTGGTAAGCCTTGGTGTAGTCGGAGCGTATGAAAGCAATGACTCCCTCGCGGTTCAGGGAATAAGTGCACAACTGTTTGTTGTCTTTATCCATGCGGTCGTCATAGCGGCTTGAAATGATGTGGTAGCATGCAGCCGCTCGGTCGAGATTGTCGGCCAGTCGTAACTGTGCCGCCATGTCGAAAAGTTCTTCGGAAGGCACATTCTTATATTCCTCGTAGTAGCTGGCAAACTCATCGTCGCTGTTTGACGCAGCTGCCGGTGAGAAGTATGAGAAGACAAAAATAGCGATGAAATGGGCAAAAAATGCTGTTTTTTGTTCCCGTTCAAGAATGGGAGCAAGAAAAGGAAGCATTTTTTTATGGGTCTTGTTCATTTTTACTAATTTTGCCGCAAAATTAGAAATAATAATTCAAAAAACAAAATTATGATACTATAAATTATTCTCTGACAGAACTTTTTTATTAACTAAATGCAACTGTTTGTCTTATGAAGAAAAAGGACTATTACTTCCTGCTCGGTATGCTGCTCATGTTGCTGCAGCCAGCACAAGGCAATGCTCAATTACGTGTAGGGCCTCAGCCCTTAAGTCCACAACAACAACTGACCGCAGGTATCAAAACACTCCGGCCGTCGACGTTTCTGGATGATAACATCAACAAAGAGCAGGCCGCATTCCGAGTGTTCAAGCAGCTGAGGCAGCGTAGCACTCAGCAGCAGGGCCCGCTCAGGGTGGTGGCCGACGGCACCACGCTGTGGGGCAATGTCATCTCGTCGCAAAACCTCGTTACTGGCGCCTATAGTTTTCAGGCCGTCAGAGAAATAGGCTTTGACCCGATGAAGACGAACATTACGCGTGCCAATGGCGGCGGTGCCTTTGCCAACGGTAAACTCTATGTGGTCAACTACACATACTATGCTTCGTGGAACCTGCTTTGGGGCGATGTGAAGGTCTATGATACCGACACATGGACCAGCGACACCAAGTCGCGCTCTATCGGGAGCAATAATGCCTCTATGGTAGCCTTAGACGCCGATTACGACCCGACCACAGGCAAGTTCTACGGCTGTACCTATACCAACGACATGAAGGGCTACCAGATAACCGAACTGAACTACGAGGATGCCATACCGACGCAGGTGGCTCCCACCGACTCCGTCTATGTGGGTATTGCCATCGATGGCGGCGGACAGATGTATGGCATCACTCTAAGAGGTTATCTGTGCAAGATTGACAAGACCAGCGGTGAGCCTACCCTGGTGGGCTATACGGGCATGAAGCCTGGCCCCTATAACCAGAGCGCCACGTTCGACCGGGAGAGCGGAAAGATTTACTGGTGTGCTGTCGACGAGAATCAGCAGTCGGCCCTCTATGAAGTCAATGCCGCTACCGGCAGTGGCACCAAGATATGTGACATGCCCGGCAATGAGCAGCTCACCTGTCTCTACGTGCCTGCTTCCGGCCAGAAAGGCGGCGCCCCCTCGATAGCCGAGAATCTGACGGTTGCCTTCGACGACAACAGCACCACGGGCACGGTGCGGTTTACCATACCTACCGTCACTTTCAACGACCAGCCCTTGGAAGGCACCGTAAGCTATACCATCGCAGCCAATGGACTGACGGTCAAGACTGGTACGGCTGATGCCGGTGCCGATGTGGAGGAGACCGTCACTGTGGAAGGCGGCATGACAACCATCAGCGTGGTGCTTGAAAACGCCGATGGTACCAGTCCCGCCAGAAAGCTGACGCAGTGGATTGGCTATGATGCCCCCAATGCGGTGGAATGGGTGAAATTTGAGGTGGAGCAGGAAAGCCAGCAGGCCACCATCACCTGGGCGAAGACACAAGGCAGCGTGCACGGTGGCACCATCATAGAGGACAAAATCACATACGACATTGTGCGCTATCCTGACAACGAGCTGGTGGCCACGGGTGTGAAAGACACGACCTATGTCGACAACATCCCCTTCGATGGGCTGAAGCCCTATCGCTATGGTGTGACAGCCGTTCATAACGGCGTGAAGGGCGGTGAGACCGTTTCCGACGCCGTCGTTGTGGGCCAGGCTATTGAGCCGCCTTACAAGGAAACCTTCGACAACAAAGACGGTTACAACCTCTATACCATCATCGATGCCAATGAAGACGGTGGAACCTTCCGTTATTTTGAGGCTAACACCTATAAATGCGTGCAGTCGCCTGACAGCTGGCGTGGTGCCTCTGACGACTGGCTGCTGCTGCCGCCCATCCATTTGAAGGCCGACCGCACTTACAAGCTCTTCTTCCGCTCGCGTTGCTATGCCGGCTACAATAATAAGGAGACGATGGAGGTCATGATCGGGCAGGGCGACGACTACACTGCCTACGGCACACTTATGCCGAAGTTCGATCTGCCCTACAATACGCCGGAGTTCCTCATCCTGCCATACGAGAAAGTGTTCCGCGTTGACGCAGAAGGCAACTATCGCATTGCTTTCCACGACATTACTGAGAATGGCAACGACCGCTTCGAACTACATGAGATCAGCATCACTGAGGGATCGCCCATCACGGCTCCCGATGCCGTCACAGAGCTGAAGGCCGTGGCCGCTGACCACGGACAGCTTGAAGCCACCATCAGCTTCACTGCTCCTACGAAGTCTATAGACGGTGCTGCGCTGGCCACTCTGGAGAAAGTGGAGGTGTACCGTGGCGAAGCACTCGTCAGCACCATCAGCGATGTGAAGCCCGGTGCCACGCTGAAGGTCGTCGACAGCCATGCAGCCGACGGCTTCAACACCTACAACGTGAAAGCCTACAACGAGAGTGGCGAGGGCCTCGGCGCATCGGTCAAGGTTTTTGTTGGTGTAGACCTGCCCCTGCCGCCCACCAACGCCCGTCTGGCTGATGACAATGAAAAGCCCAAGGCAACGTGGGATGCTCCTGCAGGAGGCGTGAACAACGGCTATGTCAACATTGACGGCCTCACCTATAATATATATACGGCCGACAATAATGGCTATGCCGTGGCCTACAAGAAGGGCATTACGGGCACGACCTTTACTGCCGACACCACCTTTGCCGACCCCGGACTGCTTATCTATGCCGTCGAGGCTGCCAACGAGAAGGGCGCAAGCACGCTGACCTCTACCAACAGTATCGTGGTGGGTCCGGCCTATGAGCTGCCTTATGTGGAGTCGTTTGCCGGCGGCACGCTCCATACTTTCTGGTGGTATGACGAGACAAACTGCCAGACTGGCGTGGGCGACGGCTCGGCCGACGAGGATGGCGGCGACCTGGTGTGGCAATCGCAGAACAGCAATGCCTCTGCCGTGTGGGGCACTGGTAAAATTGCAACTGCCGGCACCACGAATCCCCACTTGCTTTTCCACTATTACAACAATGCAGGCTCTAACACCAAGATCACTGTCTTTGCCACCAAGTCAAACACTGACACTGTGTCACTGCACACCATCGACATGGCACAGACCACAAAGAGCGGATGGGTGCTTGCCGATGTGGATCTCTCGGCAGTGAAAAACGAGAAGTACGTAGTGCTGAACTTCCGTTTCGAAGGCTCTGACACGCAGAATGCCACGGGCATAGACAATGTGCGCGTCTACGACAAGCTTGACTACGACCTCGGCGCTACACTCACCGCTCCCACCAAGACGGTGGCTGGCACAAAGACCACTTTCACCGTCAATGTCACTAACTGGGGTGTGAAGAGGGTAAACAGCTACAGAGTTGACCTCTACGACGGCGAGCAGCTTGTGGCCTCGGCCGACGGACATGGCATCAGCTCGCTGAAGAGCCAGATAATCACACTCGATTATCAGCCCGCCATTACCAGCGACAGTGAGACACTCGACGTACACGCCGAAGTGGTGCTCGACGAGGATATGGACCTGAGCAACAACCAGACCGAGGTGAGTGTGGTGGAAGTGACGCAGCCCGAGATGGATCCCGTGGAGAACGCCATGGCGAGCAAGGCCAATGACGGCAGCGTGGTCATCAGCTGGACAGCTCCCAAGAATGAGGTCAAGGCCACTACCGACGACATGGAGAACTACGAGCCGTGGACGGTGAACAACTTTGGAGAATGGACCAGCGTTGAGAACGATGGTGCCACACACTACTCCCTGTCAGGTATCACCATACGCAACAACCGTCCGACCACTGCCTTCGAGATCTTCGGACTCCAGGCATCGGGAGCCGACATCAATGATCCCTCGTATGCCTTCCTTGCTCCTCATTCGGGCGACCGCACCATCATCAGCTTCGGCGGTGCCGACGGCTACTATCCCGACCCTGACAAGCAGCACGATGACGACTGGCTCATCTCGCCTGAGCTGTCGGGCCGCGCCCAGACCATCAACTTCTTCCTCAAGACCATGTCGGGCTACAAGAAGGAGAAGGTAGAGATTCTCTACTCCACAGCAACGACGGCCATCTCTGACTTCCAGTCGCTGGCTCTCTACGAGGATCTGTTTACCGACCGACAGTGGACTGAGTACAACATCGAGCTGCCCGAAGGCGCCCGCTATTTCGCCATACATAAGCTCTCGTTCGATGCTACTGGCATCATGCTTGACGACTTCACCTTCGAGCATGCTCCCTTTGTGCTGACAGGCTACAACATCTACCGCGACGGTCAGCTGATTGGCCATGTCGGCACCGATATACTCACCTTCACCGATGCTGATGCCGACGCCAGTGCCGACCCCGTCTATGGCATCACCGCTGTCTACAGCAATGGTGAGTCGATGGTGGTCTATGTGACGGCTGTCACCACGGGTATCGACGCCACGGCTGCGGCTACGGCCAATCAAGGCGTGAATGTGTATTCTGTCGACGGCAGACTTATCAAGCGTCAGGCCAGCGGTCTGGACGGACTGAGAAATGGAGTCTACGTGGTCAACGGAAAGAAAATAGTCAGATAGTAAATTTCCCGAAAAGAAGTCTGCGCACTCCGCTGTCGGAGTGCGCAGACTTCTTTTATTTAAGTTTTGGAGAGGAGGAGATAAAGCAGGATAAAGCTAAGTTTTCTCTTTTTTTATCGTTGTTGTGGTGAAAGATAAATAATAAAGCTCTCCTACCTTTATCTTCTCAACTCCCCAACTCAATTTTCCAAAATCTTTTCAGCCATAGCGCGGCCGAGGGCCTCACACTGGGCAAAGGTGTCGGGGGTCAGGGCCTGGCGAATCTCTACGGGCGTGCCCACCTCCTCATAGTGCAGCTTCTCGTCGTTCCAGCGCTTAATCTCGCTGACGGCCTTCGAGGCCCAGCTGTAGCTGCCGAAATAGCCGAACAGACGGCCCTTGATGTCCTTCTGCGACAGCTCGTCGAGCAGCACGTTCATCTCGTGGTAGAGGCCCGTGTTGTAGGTGGGTGCACCGACGATGAGGGCGCCATAGCGGAACACGTCGCGGATAATATAAGAGTGGTGACTCTTCGACACGTTGTGCATCACAATGTTCTTCACGCCGGCCTCGGCGGCAGCGCGTGCGATGACCTCGGCGGCCCGCTCGGTGTTGCCGTACATGGTGCCGTAGCAGATGACGAGGCCCGGCTCCGTCTCATACTTCGACAGACGGTCGTAGAGGGCGATGACCTTCTCTACATACTGATGCCACACGGGGCCGTGGGTAGAGCAGATATAGCCTACCTTCACGCCGGCGAGCTTCTTCAGCGCCATCTGCACGGGTGTGCCGTACTTGCCCACGATGTTAGAGTAGTAGCGCACCATCTCCATCCAGTAGTCGTCGCAGTTCATCTGCTCGTCAATCCAGGCACCGTTGAGGGCGCCGAAACAGCCGAAGGCGTCGCCAGAGAAGAGCACTACCCCTTCCGACGTCTCCGAAGGGGCCACCATGGTCATCATCGTCTCGGGCCAGTGCACCATAGGCGTGAGGACGAAGTTGAGCTTCTGTGCGCCAAGGTCGATGGAATCGCCGTTTTTCACCTCTACGAGGCCGTCTTCAATCTTGTAGAAGCCGCGCATCATGTCGAACGTCTTCTTGTTGCCCACAATCTGAATGCCGGGGAAGAACTGCCGGAGCAGAGCCAGCGAGCCGCTGTGGTCGGGCTCCATGTGGTTCACCACCACGTAGTCCAGCTGCCTGTCGCCCAGCACCTCGCGCAGGTTCTCGAGGAACGGCATGAAGAAGTCGGCCTCTACGGTGTCGATGAGGCAAGTCTTCTCGTCGTCGATGAGGTAGGCGTTGTAGCTGACGCCTGCGGGCAGGGGCCAGAGCCCCTCAAACAGGTTTTTGTTACGATCGTTCACACCTACATAGTAGATGCGGTCGGTAATTTTCTTCATATTCGTTTATTATTAGTCTTTTTTTTATTTGTTTATACTTTCCCTTTCTCCTCTAATAAATCAGCTCCTGCTTCATCTGCGCTCCAAACTCCTTGTCTACCGAGTTGTCTATGCGCTGGCAGGCGTTGGCCGAGAAGAGCAGTGCGCAGCGTATCACGTCGTCCCACTGCTGCTCGGTGAGACCGCGCTCAATGACGTCGCGCGTGATGCCGTAGCGTATGAGACCATAGACGAAGCCCGCGTTGAAATTGTCGCCGGCGCCGATGGTGCTCACCACGCTCTCGGTCTTCGCCACGGGATACTGTTTCCTGATGGCGGTGCCCGTGGCAGGGTCGTCGGTGCGCAGCTCTACCGGCTGGTCGCCGTTGGTGCAGATGAACTTATGTGTGTAGAAGGCAATCTGCGAGCGGTATATCTGGTCGGCGTCGGTCTTGCCGAACATCACCTGGAAGTCGTCGGCCGATCCGCGCACGATGTCGGCCAGCTCCAGGTTCTCCAGCAGGTTAGGCTGCACGCGCAGCAGGTCGTTCTTGTGCGACGAGCGGAAGTTGACGTCGTAATAGAGTATGGCGCCGCGCTGCCGCGCATACTCGAGGAAGCCCACCACCTGAGGCCTGATGACGGGGTTGACGGCATAGAAAGAGCCGAACATCACCACATCATCGCGCCCCACGGGCGGGTATGCGAAGTCGAGCTGGTCGCGCGGGTGATCCTTATAGAAGATATACTCGGCGTCGTTGTGGTCGTTGAGGAAGGCCAGCGAGATGGGCGACTTCGATTCGGGGTAGACGTTGACGCTGTCGGCCTCTACGCCGTTGTCGTGAAGAAACTTGATAATCTGCCGTCCCACGCGGTCGTTGCCGGCCTCGCTGATAAACGATGTCTGCACACCGCTGCGCCCCAGCGAGATAATACCGTTGAACACCGAACCGCCCGGCACTGCACCAATGGGCTGGTCGTTTTTGAAGATGATGTCGAGAACCGTCTCTCCTATTCCAATGACCCGTCGCATATACTTAATCTTGTTTAATGTTTGCGTATGCAAAGATACAACGAAAAATAGAGACAGCAAAAAATTATGGCGAAAATTCTTGTAATTATGGCCAAAATTAAAATGATTTTGGCTATATTTGCAGGCGCTAAGAAACATACCTGTTTTCAGATGAACAACTATAACACCTATACCCTGCCTTCGGGGCTGCGCATCATCCATTTGCCGTCGGCTTCGGCTGTGGTGTACTGCGGCATAGCAGTGAAGGCGGGCACACGCCACGAGGCAGTTGGCCACGAGGGGCTGGCGCACTTCTGCGAGCACCTCACCTTCAAGGGCACCCGGCGTCGCACGGCCGTCAGAATCATCAACGACATAGAGGGTGTGGGCGGCGAGCTCAACGCCTTCACCAACAAGGAGGACACCGTGTTCTACTGTGCCATAGGGCGCCAGTATTTCCGCCGGGCCGTCGACGTGCTCTGCGACATCGTGTTCCGCAGCATCTATCCTCAGGCCGAGGTGGAAAAAGAGTGCGAGGTGGTGTGCGACGAGATTGAGAGCTACGAAGACTCGCCTGCCGAGCTGATATACGATGAGTTTGAGAACCTGCTCTTCAGCGGTCATCCGCTGGGGCACAACATCCTGGGCACTGCCGAGCGGGTGCGCAGCTATACCACGGCCGATGCCATGGCCTTCACCCGCCGCTGGTACCGCCCTGACAACAGCATCTTCTTCGTGTCGGGCGACATCGATTTCAAGAAACTGGTGAGGCAGCTGGAAGGTCTCTCGCCCACAGCCTCGGGTGATGCAGCAGCAGTGCCACCGACGGGTGCCGCAGCTCCCCCGCCGTTAGCCGAGGCGCCGCAGGAACCCTCGCCCATCATACGCTATCGCGGCACGCACCAGGCCCACGTGATGATGGGCGGACGGGCCTATGCCGCGGGCGACGACCGCCGCTGGGCGCTCTATCTGCTCAACAACATACTGGGCGGGCCGGGCATGAACTCGCGCCTGAACCTCTCGCTGCGCGAGCGGCGCGGACTGGTGTATTCGGTGGAGAGCGCAATGGCGAGCTATGGCGACACGGGCGTGTGGTCGGTGTACTTCGGCTGCGACCCGCAAGACCTGAAGCGCTGCTGCCGCCTGGTGCACGGCGAGCTGAACCGTCTGGCCGCACGGCCGCTGAGCGCTGCGCAGCTGACGGCCGCCAAGCGACAGCTGCAGGGGCAGCTGGCCATAGCCTGCGACAGCCGTGAGCAGTTTGCCCTCGACCTGGCGAAGAATTTCCTGCACATGGGTGTAGGGCGCGACCTCGACGATATCATGCACCACATAGAGAGCCTCACGCCGTCAGACCTGCAGCAGGCCGCTACCCACCTGTTTGCCCCCAGCCGTGTGCTGACGCTGGTGTATCGGTGAGAGAGAATGAGAAACGAAGAAGGCCAACCGTCGCTCTTGACTGGTTGGCCTTTTCTGCAGCAATAAAGTTTTTAGTCACTAAAGCTTCACAGCTTTTCCCGTGAATGTTTTAACTCAAAATAATGATTTTTTATAGAGAAAGCATAGAAATAATTCTTATTCCATTGCGGCGTCTGACTTCGCCCAGCGCAGCGAGTCGCCCGTAGACAGCAGTGAGTCGGTGTTCTGCTCGTAGGCCATGGCCGGCTCGTCGGTCTTCACCTCCACGGCCGCATAGTCGCTCTGGTCGACCCAGGTGTCGTCAGACTTCAGCGACTGGTTGATGGCGTTGCTCAGCGTGAGCACTACAGCCACCACGGCAGCAGCCTTGAAGAGCGGGCGCAGCCTCTCGGTGAGGCTGATGGTGCGTGCCTTCACGGGGGCATGGCCTTCGGTCATGGCCAGCAGGCGCTCGTCGAAGTCCTCGCCCAGCTCTTCCTTGTCGGAGAGGGCGGCGAAGAGGCCTCTGTATTGACGCAACTGCTGGGGCATGTCGACATCGTCCTGAGCGTAGAAAGCCCTCAAGATTTGCTCCTCGTTCAGCGTTGTCTCTGCAGCGAAGTAGCGTTCCACCAGTTGTTCAATGTATTTATAATCCATATTGTTCTGATTCAGTGTATTTTTGTTTGACGGTTTGACGGGCCCTGAAGATGTTCACCTTCACTTGTTGCTCCGTGATGTTGAGGATAGCAGCAATCTCGCGGTAGGCCTTGCCTTCGATGTCGCGCAGTTGCATGCACGTGCGCTGCTTCTCGGGCAGCTTTTCAATCAGTCGTTTCACCAGTTCCACGCGGTCACGGTCGATGGCGTGCTCCTCGGGGTTGGCTGTGTATGACCTGTCGGCCCTGTCGTTCCCTTCGTCGAGCGTAGCGCTTTGGTTGTCCATGCGCTTCTGTCGGTCGAGCGCCATATTGCGGCAGATGGTGAGGCAGAAGGCTTCTATGGACTCTATCTCGTCCCACTGCTCGCGGCGGTTCCATATCTTAATCATCGTCTCCTGCACAATGTCCTCTGCCTCCGCATGGTTGAGAGTGATGCGGAGGGCCAGCCTGTAGAGCTCGTTCTTCAGTGGCAGGATATCAGTCCGGAAACTTATCTTTTTCATCCTCTCTGTATTTGAAGACGATTGAGTGGCACCAAAAGTTACAGCAAGGGGGCGTTTTTTTTCAAAAAAAAATTTCGAAGCGCGAATCATTCATCATTCAGGAATCCTCACCCACAGGGCCTCGTGGGTGAAGCCTCGCGGCGAGCGCAGCGTGAAGCGGTAGGCGCGGCCGCGCTCGAAGCCCCAGGCGTTGAACTGCGTGATGCTGCGCACGGGGCGGCCGTCGATGGCCGTGACGACATCACCCTCGCGGAACCCCTGCCGGTAGGGCTCGCCGCCCTCCCACACCAGTCCGACGGCAGGCATGCCCTGCTGTGCCACGAAGGCTATCTCCAGCTGCGCGTTGCCCACGCGGCACTCCTGGCCGCCCTCGTAGGGCATGAAGCGCAGGCGGCGCCTGCGGGGATTGAACGCCACGGTGCCCTTCTCGAGCAGCGGGGCCCCGAGGTGGGAGCCCCCTTGCGTGGTGACGGCGTGAACGTCGGTGAAGGTGAAGTCAGAGAGCTTCAGGCGCTGCAGCGCCAGGAAGACCACCTCGCCGCGGGGCTCTGCCCCATAGTTGCCTATGGCGTGGCGCCCCATGGTGCGCCCCTCCACCTGTCGGGCCAGCGGCATGGTGAGCGTCTTCTCGCCCTGGTCGAAACTCTGCTTGTTGATGGCGTAGAACTTACGGCTGCCGGTGTCGAAGAGCACCTCTTCGGTGAACTTGCCGAAGGGGCTGACCGAGACGAAGGGCACGTGGAAGTTGAGGCGGTATCTGGCATCGAAGCCCGGCTCGTCGTCGAAGAAGTCCTTGCGGTCAGACCAGATGATGCGCCGGCCCGCCACATCAATCTTCAGGCTGAGTCCGCGGCACACCAGGTCGAAGCCCAGGATACCGTCGAACGCCCGCCCGCTGACGGCCCGCCGATGCACCGTGGCCTGACAGCCGGTGAAGGTGACGCTGCCGATGGTCATGGGCGGCATGCTGACCACCTGCACCGTGTCGCTGACGCCGATGGCGTCGTGGGCAATCATCTGTCCGGCCCCGTCGCACAGGTCGAGGAAGGGCGAGTCGCTGTATACCACCGTCTGCCCCGACCCCGTGTCGAGCAGGAAGCGATAGGTGGTGTCACCTATCTCGACGGGCACATATATCTGTTGCTGCTGCCACTCCACTTGGATGGTGTCGACAAAATCGCTGGCCGACATCTGTATGTCGAGCGAATAGCGCGACAGCTGTGCGTGGCCTCCTGTGAAGACAGCGAGGCCCAGCAGCAGCAGTAGTAATCGGTGTGTCGTCATCAGGTATCAAAAAAGAAAGGCTTTTTTTACTTATTTCTCACTTCTCATCTTTCACTCCTCACCTCCCGCAAAACCTTCCAGCCATGAAGATGGCGCCGCAGCTCTGCTCGTAGATGAAGAAGAGGAACGGGCGGACGGCATGGAACGTGGGGAGCTTATCGGTGGCCTTCGGCAGCGTGCCCGACGAAGTGACGGGATAGTCTATGACGGGGTAAGGCAGATTAATTCCACGCTCGCCGACGTTGACCACAGTGGCCTGCAGGGCCGTGGTGATGAGCGGCAGCGTGCGCGGCGACGGTGCGCTGATGCCCACATACTGGCCCGTGGTGGTGAGTGCCGTGGTGAGCCCCATAGGCTGCAGCATCTCGGCGAGCGACCACTGCGACGTGAGCGAGAAGCGCGGCAGGGCGATGCTCAGCTTGCTGGGCTTGAAGTCGCGCAGCAACTTCTGCCAGCGGTCGGGTGTGATGAGCGCCAGCAGGTGGTCGATGTCCTGGTCGGCAGCCTTGTCGCTGGGCATGGCTATCACCATGTGCAGACTGCCGCTGTTGCCGAGCAGCAGGTCGATGGCCTGCATCGAGTCATCGGCCATGTAGGGCACCGAGTCAGGCAGCCACATGATGGGCATGCTGAGTTTGTTTCCGTCGCGGTCGGTGAAGGTGCGCGCCTTCGTGTTGTTAGGGTCAAACTGATGGTTCCACGCCACGTCGGCAGCCGTGGCGTTGGCCATAAAGGTCAGGCCCTGTGGCGACAGCGTGCCCGATGCCACCAGCTGCGTGAGCAGACCGCCGGTCTTGTCGGCGAAGGGCTGATTGATGCGCGCAGGCGTCTCGTCCTGAGCGAAGTCGAGCCATCCGACCGGTGCGCTGTAGCATTCGTCGAGGTCTTTCACATAACCCTCGTGCAGCGAGGCTCCGCCGCCGCTGTTGCCGTAGAGGGCGTTGGCGAAGTCAACCTTCATGTCAGTGTCGAGGTCGGGATTAGCCTTCAGTATGGTCCTAAACAGGCCGTTGACAATATCCACAGGGCAGTCGGTTGCGTCAATCAGACGCAGAATCTCATTGCGCGTGTCTACGGCCGCAGCGTCGGCCATCATGCCGAGCATCATGGCCGTGCCGAGGGGCGACACCACCATGTTGTCGCGGGTCTGCGAGGCAGCGTTCTGCAGCAGACCGAAGCCAAAGACATTGATGCGGTTTACCAGTTGCTGCTCGTCGGCCGAGAGCAGAATCATGCCGGGGCTCTTGTCATTATGGTGCGTGGGGTCAGGCACCTCTTCAGGGTTTGGCCCGCTGGGACGCTTCACCTCGTTCTCATCATCGCCGCAGGCGGTGGTCAGCACAAGAGCCGTCACAAGCAGCAGGGCAGTCTTCAGAAATACTTTTTTCATGTCGTCAATCATGTTTTGTAAAACAACACTTTACTCCAGATAAGTATAGCCATAGAGTCCGGAGCGGTAGTTCGAGAGGAACTCCTTGCCCTCCTCGAGCGTAATCTTGCCCTCCTTCACGCTCTTCGTCACCCATATCTCCAGCTGGCGCACCAGCTTCTTAGGATTATACTGCACATATTCGAGCACTTCCTCCACCGTCTCGCCGTCGAAGATTTGGTCGATGTGATAGTGGCCATCCTTCACCGAGATGTGCACGGCGGTAGTGTCGCCGAAGAGGTTGTGCATGTCGCCGAGAATCTCCTGATAGGCCCCCACCAGGAAGACGCCCAGATAATATACCTCGTTCCGCTTCAGCGTGTGCACGGGCAGCGAGTGAGAGTTGTGGCGGTTGGTGACAAACGAGGCAATCTTGCCGTCAGAGTCGCACGTGATGTCCTGAATGGTGGCATTACGCGTGGGGCGCTCGTTGAGCCGCTGTATGGGCATGATGGGGAATATCTGGTCGATGGCCCACGAGTCGGGCAGGCTCTGGAAGAGCGAGAAGTTGCAGAAGTACTTGTCGGCCAGCAACTTGTCGATGCTCATCAGCTCCTCGGGCACGTGCTTCAGCGTCTTGGCCAGGGCGTGAATCTCGTGGCACACGCTCCAGTACATCGACTCAATCTCGGCACGCGTCTTCAGGTCAACGCTGCCGTGGCTGAAGAGGTCGAGCACGTCCTCACGAATCTGCTCGGCGTCATGCCAGTCTTCGAGCACGTTGCGTGCCGACAGGTTGTCCCAGATGTCGTAGAGGTCCTTCACCAGCTGGTGGGAGTTCTCGTCGGGCTCAAACTCTTCGGGCATCTCGGGCAGCGAGGCCGTCTCGAGCACGTCGATGACGAGCACCGAGTGGTGGGCAGTCAGTGAGCGTCCGCTCTCGGTGATGATGTTGGGATGAGGCAGCCCGTTCTTGTTGGCCACCTCAACGAAGGTGTAGATACAGTCGTTGACATACTCCTGGATGGAGTAGTTCACCGAGCTCTCCGACGATGGCGACCGCGTGCCGTCGTAGTCTACGCCCAACCCGCCGCCGCAGTCGACGAACTCCACGTTGTAGCCCAGCTTATGCAGCTGCACGTAGAACTGTGATGCCTCGCGCAGGGCCGTCTGTATGCGGCGTATCTTGGTGATTTGCGAGCCAATGTGGAAGTGGATGAGCTTCAGGCAGTCGCGCATGTCTTTCTTGTCGAGCAGCTCCAGGGCTTCGAGCAGCTCGGCACTGGTCAGTCCGAACTTCGAGGCGTCGCCGCCGCTCTCCTCCCATTTGCCGGCGCCGCTCGAGGCCAGCTTGATGCGTATGCCGATGTTGGGGCGCACGTTCAGCTTCTTCGCCTCGCGGGCGATAATCTCCAGCTCGTTCAGTTTCTCCACCACGATGAAGATGTGCTTGCCCATCTTCTGCGCCAGCAGGGCCAGCTCGATGTAGCTCTGGTCTTTGTAGCCGTTGCAGATGATGATAGAGTCGCTCTGGCACTGCACGGCGATGACGGCGTGCAGCTCGGGCTTCGAACCGGCCTCTACGCCCAGGTTGAACTTACGTCCGTGGGAGATAATCTCCTCCACCACGGGCTGCATCTGGTTCACCTTGATGGGGTAAACCACGTAGTTCTCGCCCTTGTAGTCGTATTCCTCGGCGGCCTTCTTGAAGCAGCTCCACGTTTTCTCGATGCGGTTGTCCAGGATGTCGGGGAAGCGCAGCAGCACGGGCGGCGTGACGTCGCGCAGCGACAGCTCGTCCATCACTTCGCGCAGGTCAATCTGCGTCTGGTCCTTGCATGGTGTCACGTAGACGTTGCCTTCGTCGTTGACGCCGAAGTAGTTGGTGCCCCAGCCGTTGATGTTATAAAGCTCACGGGCGTCGTCGATGGTCCATTTCTTCATAGTCGTTCAAGGAGTTATTTGGGTTTCTGTTGATGATTCGGGATGATTGAGCAGCGAGAGCAGCTGCTCGATGGTGCTTCTGATTCTGTCGAAATTGTCGAGCAGGTCGACGCTAAGCGTATAGCGTGCCTTGGCGTAGTAGCGCTCGCGCTCGCTCAGCTGCTGCGTCACGTGGCTGAGCAGCTCGTCGGGCGACTTGTCGGCCAGCAGGGGTCGACGCCCGTGGCCCATCTGCAGGTGTCTGATGAGCACCTGCGGCGATGCCTTCAGATAGACCACCTGCCCCTGGCGGTTCAGGTAGTCCATGTTGTCGAAGAAACAAGGTGTGCCGCCGCCGCAGCTGATGACCACATCCTCAAACTCGGCCACCTCGTGGAGCATGGCCCGCTCTATGCGGCGGAAGGCGTCCTCGCCCCGCTCGGCAAAAATCTGCGTCACGGTGGTATGGTGGCGCGTCTCTATATACCAGTCGAGGTCATAGAACTGCAGTCCCAGTTCTTTAGCCAGCTGCCTTCCCACGGTGGTCTTGCCGGCTCCCATGTAACCGATGAGGATGATGCGTTTCAAGTTATGAGTGATGAATTTGAAATTGATGAATTTCTAATTCTTAGTTCTTGTTCACAATGGCCATGCACTCCTCGTAGCTGAGGTCACGTGCCCGCTCGTGCATCGACTTGGGCAGACGGTAGTTCTTGCCGTCGTAGGCCAGATAGGGACCGTAGCGGCCGTTGAGCACCTCGAGCTTCTCGTCTTCCTCGAAGGTTTTCAAGTGGCGCTGCGCCTCGGCCTTGCGTTTCTCGTCGATGAGCTTCACGGCGTCGGCAATGGTAATCTTCATGGGGTCCTTGCCCTTGGGCAGCGAGGTGTATACGCCTTTGTGGAGCACGTAGGGCCCGAAGCGGCCCGTACCCACCGTCACCGGCTCATCCTCATACTGCCCCAACATGCGGGGCAGGCGGAAGAGCTCCAGGGCCTGCTCCAGCGTGATGGTCTCCATGCTCAGGTCCTTGGGCATGTGGGCAAACTGCGGCTTCTCCTTGTCGTCGGCCGTGCCTATCTGCACCACGGGGCCAAAGCGGCCTATCTTCACGAACACGGGCTTCTTCGACTTCGGGTCGATGCCCAGCTGGCGCTCGCCGGCCTTATGCTCCGAGCGGGCGTTGAGCGTGGCCACCACGGTAGGCTCAAAGTCGGTGTAGAACTGCTTCATCATCTGCTTCCACTGCTCCTTGCCCTCGGCAATCTGGTCGAAGTCCTGCTCCACCTTCGCCGTGAAGTTATAGTCCATGATACCGGGGAAGTGCTCCATGAGGAAGTCGTTCACCACGATACCTATGTCGGTGGGCAGCAGCTTGCCCTTGTCAGACCCCGTCAGCTCCACGCGCTGCTTGTCGCTTATCTGCTTGCCCTTCAGGGTGAGCACGGTGTAGTAGCGCTCCTCGCCCTTCTTGTCGCCCTTCACCACATACTCGCGCTGCTGGATGGTGGAGATGGTGGGAGCGTAGGTCGACGGGCGCCCGATGCCCAGCTCCTCGAGCTTGTGCACCAGCGAAGCCTCGGTGTAGCGCTGCGGGCCCTGGCTGAAGCGCTCGGTGGCGCTCACCTCGCGGCGCACCAGCTCCTGGCCCTCTTTCAGCGGGGGCAGCACGTGCATGAAGTCGTCGCGGTTGTCGTCGTCATCGTCCACCGACTCGCGATAGACCTTCAGGAAACCGTCGAACTTCACCACCTCGCCGGTGGCGATGAAGGTGGAACCCTCGGGGGCAGTAATCTCCACCGTAGTCTTCTCAATCTCGGCGTCGGCCATCTGCGAGGCAGCCGTGCGCTTCCATATCAGGTCGTAGAGGCGCTTCTCCTGCACGGTGCCCTCAATGCTCGTCTTGTCCATATACGTCGGGCGGATGGCCTCGTGGGCCTCCTGCGCCCCCTTCGACGACGTGTGATACTGTCTCACCTTGCTATATTCAGCTCCGTAGAGCTCCGTGATTTTCTCTTTCGAGGCGTTGATGCACAGGCCCGAAAGGTTCACCGAGTCAGTACGCATATACGTGATGCGACCGTTCTCATACAGGTGCTGCGCCACCATCATCGTCTGGCTCACGGTGAAGCCCAGCTTGCGGGCAGCCTCCTGCTGCAGCGTAGATGTGGTGAAGGGAGGTGCCGGCGTGCGTTTCTGCGGCTTCTTCTGCACCGACTCCACGGTGAACGTGGCGTCTTTGCACTGCTCTAAGAACTGCTCAGCCTCCTTCAGCGTCTTGAAGCGCTGGCTCAGCGTGGCCTTCACCTCGCTGGCCGAACCGTCTTCGTTCATCACGGCGAAGACGCCGCCCACGCTGTAGTAGGTCTCGCTCTTGAAAGCTTGTATCTCGCGTTCGCGCTCCACAATGAGGCGCACGGCCACGCTCTGCACGCGGCCAGCCGAGAGCGACGGCTTCACCTTGCGCCACAGCACAGGCGACAGCTTGAAGCCCACCAGGCGGTCGAGCACGCGGCGGGCCTGCTGGGCGTTCACCAGATTCATGTCGAGCGTGCGCGGATGCTCAATGGCCTCGAGGATGGCCGGCTTCGTAATCTCGTGGAACACGATGCGCTTCGTCTTCTCCTCGTCGAGCCCCAGCACCTCACACAGGTGCCATGAGATAGCCTCTCCCTCGCGGTCTTCATCGCTTGCCAGCCACACCTGCTCGGCTTTCTTGGCCTGAGTCTTCAGGTCGTTCACCAGTTTCTTCTTCTCATCGGGAATCTCGTATTCGGGCTCCAGGGTAGTGTCGTCGATGCTCAGCTCGCGTTTCTTCAGGTCGCGTATGTGGCCGTAGCTCGACATCACCTTATAGTCTTCGCCCAGAAACTTTTCTATGGTTTTCGCCTTAGCAGGCGACTCTACAATCACTAAGTTTTTTTGCATACTATATCTGCTTTATTTGCATTATTGTTTGTTTGGGGTGCAAAAGTAAGCAAAAGTTTTTCATATACCTTATATATATATCAGAAATTTTGTTTTCTTAACTTTTCGGCACAGGGAAAGGCGCCGAGGGTTTTCGTTAATCAGAGTTAAAACCACCGACACTTATCACAACATTTACGATTTTCACTCTAACATATGATTTTGTTGAAGCAGCCCGATGTGCTCCTGCCCAATCCTGATGGTAGCTTTGACATCGGTGTACCTGTGCATTTTCTTTTTTTTTCGGAGAATATGTAAGCGGCCTTAACTTTCGCAGGAAATAGTAATAAAAAACCATTTCACCCCCCTCCTGACGCGGGGATGAAATGGCTGTTGTCACATAACAAGGTGTTGCCGCATCAACGCATGGCATAGCAGGTGCCGTCGATGGCCTGGCGCACCTGGTCAAGACCGGCCTGGTCGGCACTCACGGTGAGGGTCTGACCGTTCTGCAGGTTGGCCTCGATGGTGCCGTCGGCGTTGTAGCGGAAAATCTCCGTCGTCACGCCGTTCTGCGACATCGACCATGAGTCGTCTGCCTCATTATGTATGAGCAGAGTCACCTCGCCGGTGGGCGATTTGATCTCATAGCCCTGCTTAGTAGTCTTCACAGCATAGTAGCGGCCGTCCTGACCCTTGATTTGCTGGATGGTGTTTGATGCTAAAGGATTGCTGCCGCTCCAGAACTCGATGGTGTTGAGCACGACGGCGTCGACGAGGCAGCAGACGGGGGCGCAGAAGGGCTGCAGGATGAGACCCACGATACCGTTGACAATCTTGCTGCTTGTCATGTTGCACTGCCATTTCTCATATTTATTGAAAAGACTGAACGAGCCGATGCACGAACTGCATAAGAATGCTCCGGCGAGCAACACAACTGATACTTTTAAACTAATCTTCTTCATAATAGTATTGTTTTTTTAGTAAAAGAAAGTTTATTATCGGCGGCAAATTTACACATTTTTCTTTAAAAAAGAAACAAAGAGGCAAAAATTTTTTTTATGATTATCTGCAAATATCTATCCATGTTTCGCTTTCGCTCTGTTTTCTGGAGATGAGGCGAATGATAAATGGCAAAAACATCTCACCTTGACCTCCGCAATTCCCTACTCCACAACTTCTTCGACCGAATACTGGCTGATGAGCTGGCTGAAGAGGGGACTGTGGCGCAAAATGAGCGGATTGCCCACCATAATCATCTGCCGACGGGCGCGTGTGAGGGCCACGTTGAGCTTGCGGTCGATAGGATGCCCGTCTTCAAAGAAGGTGTTGGCCGTGAGGAAACCGAGCTGGAAACGGCGGCTGACGGCGAAGGAATAGATGATGACATCGCGCTGCGAGCCCTGGTAACGCTCTACCGTGTCGACAGACAAGTCGGCCAGCGCGGCGTCGGCAGGGGTCAGCTGCTGGCGGATGAGGGCTATCTGACTGCGGTAGGGCACGATGACGCCCACGGTGCGCGAGGGGTCGAAACGGTCGGCGTAGTAGCTGCGCAGACGTCGCAGCACGTCGACCACCACGGCGGCTTCCTCCTCTACCGTGGCGGCGGGCAGGAAGAGCACACGGTGCATACACAGCAACTGACCGAGACGGTCGTCGGGCGCCGCCGGATAGCTGAGCAGCGACGCCTCTTCCTGATGTGGCAGCGGCACGGTGAGCAGCTGCTCGCGCTGGTAGAAATGGCTGTTGGGGAAGTGGGCCACGTCGGGGTGCATGCGTCCCTGCCGGCGCAGGATGCCGGTGAAGAGCGTGCGCTGCTCGTGGTGCTCCCAGGTGATGAGACGCTCGAAGAGCGACTGGCGACAATCGGTGAGACAGACGGCACGCAGCGACGGCTCACTGACGGCGGCCTCCTCACGACTCTGCATCACCACGGCGGGCAACTGCTTGTGGTCGCCCACGAGCACGAAGCGGCCGATGCTGTCGCTGGCCAGCAGTCCGATGATGGCGGGCTCAAGTATCTGCGAGGCCTCGTCGACCACGCAGAGCGAGAAATGCTTGATTTGGAAGAGATACGACTGCGACGCCAGCATCGAGGTGGTGCCCACCACGACAGGGGTGGCACTGATGAGCTGCCGGCAAGCGTCGATGCTGATAGCCGGCTGGCGCTCCAGCAGGCGGTGGTGATAGCGTGCATCGCACGACGAGGCGTAACCTATGCGCAGGTAGGCAATGCCGGCCTCGGTGAGCATGCCGCATATCTCGTCGACGGCCCGGTTGGTGTAGGCCGTCAGCAGCACCGACGTGCCGTGGGCGCCATGCGGGTCGGCAGCCACACCGACGTCCTGCTGTGACAGCTCTTCTTCCACGATGAAACGCAGCGCCTGCGATGTCTTACCCGTCCCAGGCGGTCCCACCAGCAGGAAGTAGTCGAGCGACTGTTTCTGCCGCAGCACAATGTCGTCGTAGGCAGGGCTGTAGCTGCGCGAGAGGCGCCTACTGAGGTCGTGCCTCGGTGCTCGCTGTCCTAAGAGCAGACTGCGACGCTCGGGCGAGGCCGCCGCAAACTGACAGAGGCTTCGTATGGCCGAGACAGTGCTCATGTCGCTGGCGGCATGCTCCACGGCCCACTGCCTACTGGAGTGCAGGGCGAAGACGTCGGGGTTCTGCTGCCCGTCGTTGAGGGCCACCGTCAGCTCGTCGGCGCCGATGCTGAGGAGCGTGCCTTTATAGAGTATGCTGCGGCGCACGTCGGGCTCGCCGGTGTAGCTGTAGAGGTAGACCATGTCGCCCCGGCGGAAGTTGGAGGGCATGGCGGCGTCGGCATTCTTGTCAAACTGCAGGGTAATCAGGTCGTAGCCGCCGTCGGGGGCCGTTTTCTCGCGCTGCGTCACGGTCAGCGCCATGAAGATGTTGCCTGTCTGCAGCTTCTCGGTCAGCGGCATCTGCCACAGGTCGGCCGTGCATCCGCCGCTGTGCTGCAGCGACGAGGGGCCGCTGCCCAGTTTCTGGCAGAGCTGCTCGCGGTAGACAAACGTCATCATACGGCAGAAATAGTCGTGCTCCAGCGGCGTGAGTGAGCCAAACAGCGCCGCGAGGTCGCGTAGCTGCGGTTCTACGTAGCGCTGGAAGAAGCCGTCGCGCGCTACGCCTTTATAGATGACATCGTTACAGAGCAGCGGCGCGATGCGACCGAAGCCCTCGCGGGCTATGAGCATCTCGGTGGCCACCACCTGGTTGCGTAGCCTGATGGCTTCACGAAACAACGTGCGGTAGTAGTTGACGGCCAGCAACCCCTGCTCTGCCGCATAGCGTGAGTAGAGCAGCCGCGTGTCCACCTGGCTGTCGCTTTTCTGAAAGTTGTAGCGCAGTATGCCGTAGTAGAGCAGCAGCTGCACATAGTGGTCTTCGCGCTGCATGCCGTGGGCGTCATGACTCTGCCGCTCTATCTTCATATTACGCCCTGCCTTCTGCTCCACCAGCAGGCGCATATCGGCCGTCATCAGGTCGACGCGCCCCTGCAGGCCCAGCTGTTCACAGATGAACGAGGGCTCGAGCAGACTGGCGGAAGGGCGCAGCTGACTCACAGCCTCGCGTATGTTGTTCACCTGCTGCTCGGCATCCATCTTGAAGCGCTGTCTGCTGAAACCCTCGCAGGCGCAGAAACGCAGCGGCTGCTCGCGGAAGGCACGCCGCAGCACGTCGGCCGTCGACACCTGCGGCTGGTGTATCACGGCATCGAGGGCCGCACCGGCGAAGTTACCCAGCAGCATGGCTTGTGTGTTGGCGCGGGGCTTCAGTCTGTTGACGGTATAGAGCAGCGGGTGGTGGCCATAGGCTGTGAAGCAGGCGGCCAGCGACGACACATCGACCAGAAAGTCGGGCTCCACCACGATGAGGGCGGGACGCAGCCACGGCATAGCGGCGCCCCCGTGCCTTTCGGCAGCAGGGGTGTCGGCGGGCCTGTCGGCATCGGCGGCATCCAGCAGGTTGAGCTGCATGCCGGGGCGTAGTATCTTGGCCAGATAGGTCAGGTCGCGCCCATGACTGGTGTCGCCATAGTCTACGGCTACCGGCCCGTGGTCGGTGTCGGCCCAAATGGTGGTATCGTCGAAGTGGTCTACGATGCAGCGTGTATAGCGACGGTTGATGCGTGGCACGTCATCGGCCGGGCGGGCGGTGGGCGGCAGCAGAGCGAGCAGGCTTCCGGGCACGTCGACCGCGAAGAGGGCCGATACAAAGAGGGCTACGGCCCGCAGGTCGTAGCGCCATTCGTCGGTCGTCAGCGCCTCACTCTGGTTAGAGTGGCGTCGCGCCGTCTGCACGGCCAGCTTATCGGCCGCGCGCAGTCCGTGGTGTTTGCAGAGCCAGTCAATCTGCGAGAAAAGGTTGCCGAACGACGGCCCCTGCTGAAAACTGCCACAGGCCACCACCAGCACCTGATGCATGCGTCGCAGCCCATCGGCCGTGCATGCCTGTCCGGCCAGTTCGCGGCAGATGTCAAACAGCTCGTCGGCCAGCGGGGTCTGCGTGTCGCTCATGTCTCGTGTCATTAGTGAATACGGAAGTTCACCTCATGCCCGTGTTCATCCGTTGTTTGAAGATGAAAGGATGAGTTCCACCAGACGCGCCATCTGGTTGGGTATGCGTATCTGCTGCGGACAGTGCTTCAGACAGGCCTCGCAGTCTACGCACTTACGGGCCCACTTGTCGGGCGTCACCACCTTGACATATTCGTCGAGGAACTGGCGGCGCCGGTCGTCGTAGTCAGCAGCCTGCTTGTCGGGCAGGGGCAGCAGCTTGCGCTCCACGGCATCGTTGTAGAAGGCGAAGTTAGCCGGTATGTCGACACCGTAGGGGCACGGCATGCAGTAGGCGCAGGTGGTGCACGGTATGGTGGGTATGCCGTCGATGGCATCGGCCACCTTGGCCAGCAGGGCGTTCTCCTCAGCGCTGCAGCTCTCTAAGGGCGAGAAGGAGCGCAGGTTGTCCTGCAGGTGGTCCATGCGGTTCATGCCGCTCAGCGTGGTCAGTATGTTGGGATAGCTGCCCACCCAACGGAAGGCCCACGAGGCGATGGAGTCATCGGGGCGCCGCTGCTTCATTTGCTGCTGCCACTCGTCGGGCACCTTGGCCAGGGCACCGCCGCGCAGGGGCTCCATGATGACAGCCTGTATGCCGTTGCGCTCGAGCTTCTCATAGAGGTACTCGGCGTCGGCATCGGTACGCCGCCCGCCTTTGACGGCCGCATGGCGCCAGTCGAGGTAGTTCATCTGTATCTGCACGAAGTCCCAGTGATAGCGGTCGTTATTATCTATCAGGTAGTCGAACACCTCTACGTCGCCATGGTACGAGAAGCCCAGGTGGCGTATGCGTCCGGCACGGCGTTCCTCAAGCAGGAAGTCGAGCAGGCCGTTGTCGAGAAAACGGCCGCGCAGTGCATCCATGCCACCCTGCCCTACGCCGTGCAGCAGGTAGTAGTCGATATAGTCTACGCGCAACTGCTCAAACGACCGGTGGTATATCTTCTTCGACTCCTCCAGCGGCCATGTCTCTTCGCGGTAGTTCGACATCTTCGTGGCCACATAATACGACTCGCGCGGATGGCGCGACAGGGCTGCGCCCGTCTGCCCTTCATTGGTGCCCCGCCCATAGACAGGGGCTGTGTCGAAGTAGTTTACGCCGTGGGCCAGGGCATAGTCTACCAGCTCGTTGACGGTCTCCTGCTCTTTCGGCAGGCGCATCATGCCGAAGCCGAGCAGCGAGATGCGCTCACCCGTGCCATGCTGCACGCGGTAGGTCATCTGGTTGTCATCGCCGGTATGCTTTGTGCGCGCAGCGGCGGCCACGGCCTGCAGCGGCTCCAGGGCTGTCAGTGCCAGGGCCGAGCCTACGCCCATGCCCATGCGGCACAGAAACTGCCGACGGCTCAGCTGTCGGGAGTCCTTAGATTGTTCTTTCTTCATAAGCGTATTCGTTTTTAGTTATTGGCTTTTGGCTGGTTGCCTGCCGAGGGGGGAGCCTCAGCGGCGTATCGTCTTATAGGTACGCACACGGCCGTCGGCATTGGTCTTTCTGACGATGACCAAGCCACGGGCGGCGGCGTTGGTGCGACGCCCCTGCGGGGTGAAGTAGTCGGTCTGCGTGGTATGGGCTGTCACCGACTCCACCGACTCGGTGGCACCCGATGGGAAGCCTGTCACCTCCGCGTTGTCCACGGCGCAGTTTTTGTTGTTGCTGCTGTCGTAGTTGGCCACGAAAGCCACAATCTGCATGTTCTCTTTCACCCATGCATCGCTCACGTCGAACGTCGTGGCATACTCATACTGGTTGCCCATCCACGTGATAGGGTCGCCGAAGTCACTGTTATAGGCCCTGATGACGTGCTGATGATGGTAGTTGCTGCCGCCGCTGGTCTGGTTGACGGCCTTGACGTCGTTTTCAAGCAGGTAGACGGTGATGGTGGGGTTCGTTGCATTCAGCTCGTCGCGCTTGCCGCTGACGGTGACGCTCAGCTGCTGCGACACCTCGTCGTAGCGGGCACTGAAGTTGATTGTCACATGGGCCGGCTCCTGCAGGGTGTAGTCGAGGGCGTTCACAATATCGCTCTGGTCCGGACAGCCGTAGAGGGCGCCGTCAGGCCAAACGGGACGCCGGTCGAACATCATGGCGGGGGCATAGCCCACGCTGAACTTCGACGCCAGCTTCTCGTCGCATGGCTTGGTGAGCCAGTCGGTCTTATAACCACTGTGGTGGCACACGGCGACGGCGCGGTCTTTATACTTCTCCATAGAGAGCACATTGTGCAGATAGCCTGCCACGCGCGGACAGTTGCCGCACGGCTCGGTGGTGTACTCCTCGATGAGCACCTTCTTCACCAGGGCAAACTTGGCTTTGATGCTGTTGTTGGCAGGCATCTCGTCGGTGCCGTCGTCGATGGCCGACAGGCTGACCACGATATCGCCATACGACACGGTGGAACGGGCCGGAATCTGGTAGTCTACCACGGTCTTCTCGCCCCAGCCCAGCGGCGCATCAAAGTGGTGGGTGTAGACGTCGTCGGCCAGCTCATAGCGCGTCTGCAGGGTGAAGCCGCTGACGGTCTGCTGCCCGTTGTTCACCACGGTGACCTTCAGCTTCGTGTTGGCAGCATCGTCGTAAGGGTTGGCCACGGCAGCCGTGAGCCCCAGGTCGTAGTCGGGCACGTTATCGCCCTCGGCCACGGCCTCCACGCTCAGTATGCCGACGGAGCTCATGTCCTCCCAACGCGCGTCGCTGCCCAGCTGCAGCCAGAAGGCATTGTCGAGCGGGCTGCCCACCACTGAGAGGGCAGCCACAGCGGCTTTCTGCCTGTAGCTCATACCGATGTACAGACCCTGGCCGGCAGGTATCGGCAGCGGTTCGTCGAGGGTGGCCTCGTTCCAGCCCTTCACCATCTTCGGCGTGGTCTTCGAGGTGACGACCGCCTCGGCCAGGTTATGGCCCGACAGCGACGAGCGCACCCACAGGCGCAGCGTGTCGACATTGATTTTCGAAGCCAGGGCGGCACGCAACTTCGTGATGCGACAGCCGTCGTAGCTGGCCAGCATGTCGGCCGGCAGATAGATGGCACCGCTCACCCATGTCTTGCCTTCTGTCGAGATGCTGCCCTTGTCGGCAGCCTCGCCGCCACAATAGCCCAGCGTGGCGGTGCTTTGGGCCTGCATGCCGACGACCGTCATGGCCACCAGCAGCAATGTGAGGAGTCTCTTCATAATTCAACCTGTGATTTCGTAGTAACGTGATTTCGGCATCTCGTGATAACGCCATCCACAGAAAAGGCAGGCGTCAGCCTCTGAAGGCCTGCCAGATCATGTCGGCCGTCTGCTGCATCTCCTCTTTAGAGAGCTGCAGCTTATCCTTGCGGAAGTCCACGTCGGCCTCGCTGTTCATCGGGATGAGATGAATATGGGCATGGGGCACCTCGAGGCCGAGCACCACTTGGGCCACCTTCTTACAAGGGAAAGCTTTGCGGATGGCCACAGCCACACGCTTGGCAAACTGCTCGAAACGTCCGATTTCATCGTCGTCCATATCGAAGATGTAGTCCACCTCCCGGCGCGGGATGACGAGGGTATGTCCCTTTGCCAGGGGATTGATATCAAGAAAAGCATAGAACTCGTCGTTCTCTGCACATTTGTAGCTGGGAATCTCACCAGCAGCAATCTTACTGAAAATATCCATGGCTAAATGAATGATGAATGATAAATGATAAATAAGGAATGAGAAATGATAAATGGGGAGTGAGAAATGAGGAATGATAAATGAAAAAAAAATCAATTCATCACTCCTCATTCCTCATTCAAAACTACCCCACCGTGATTTTGTCAATGCGCAGCTTGATGGTGCCGCGGGGAATCTTCACCTCCACCTCGTCGCCCACCTTGTGGTTCAGCAGGCCTTGGGCGATGGGGGTCTGAATGCTTATCTTACCTTCGCGCAGGTTAGCCTCGCTCTCCGAGACGATGGTGTAGGTCATACGGGCCTTGTTGGCCATGTTGGTCATCTCTACCTTCGAGAGAATCTGCACCGAGTCGGCACTCAGGCGCGACGTGTCGACAATCTTTGCCTCCGAAATGGCCAGCTTCAGCTGGTTGATTTTCGACTCCAGGTGAGCCTGTGCTTCCTTGGCTGCCTCGTACTCCGAGTTCTCGCTCAGGTCGCCTTTGTCGCGGGCCTCAGCGATGGCGGCCGATGCTTTGGGGCGTTCGACGCCCTCCAAACGTTTCAGTTCGGCTATGAGGTTGTCATAGCCTTCTTGTGACATGTAAGCCATAATCTTCTATTGTTTTTTTAGTTTATACTCAGCTTTTCGGTCGGTTAGCAAAAAAGAAAGAATCCCGACCTATCTCTGTGAGTCGGAATCCCCATGGTTCTCTATACCTATGTCTTTTTCTTATCCGGTGCAAAGATAGGTATTTTTTTGGAACCCACCAAATTTTTCGGTGAAAAAAGCGAAATGTGAATTCTAAATATGCTCCAGATTATCACAACGAAAAAAATGCAATGCTGATTGATTGCTTTTATTCACCACTGACGAAAAGACAGTCGCAAACTGCTACGTAAGGAGCAGGGCGCTGACGGCGGCGGGATTCTGTGCCCAGAGCAGGGTGTAGGCCTCGTCAGCACCGGCAGGGCTGTCGACGGGCTCGAGGTGCTGAGCCTCGGCCTTCAGGCGGAGCACCTGGCCGATGGTGGGCTTCGCAGCCAGACGGCGCAGGTAGGTGTCGACGGTCTGCGGCGAGATGCTCAGCACGGTCTGACCGCCAAAGGGCATCTCGAGCCACGTCACCTCGCGGCGCTCCACGTCGAGCACACCGAAGATGAGCCCCTTCGAGAGGTTCTGCTCGGTGATGCGCACCATGTGGTCGACGGTGGAGGGGTCGTAGGCCACGCCCGTCTCGTCGCTGACGGTCATAGGACGCTCGGCCGACATCCATCCGACGACGAGGCCAGGCTGCAGTTCACCATTGGTGTAGGCATTGCAGGTGAAGACGACACGGCGCACGCCGCGCTGCTGCAATACGGGCAACTGCAGTTCGATATATTCGGCCGTGCCCACGCGGTCGGGGATGTGCTGTATGTCGCCGGAGTGGAGGGCTCCCTCGGGCGCGAGGTTGAAGTAGGAACAGACGTCGGCCTCGGCGTCAGTGAGCAGATAGCAGCTCAGGTCCATGTCGAGATGCTGCGCCGGCAGGTCCTTGCCCCACTGCAGGAAGAGACGCAGGGCATTGCCGCTGACAGGGAAGCGCTGCCCTTGCAGGGCGGCAGAGGCATCCTGCACGGTGGCCGAGCGGTCGCCCACGCTGACGGGGATAAAGTCGAGCTGCGGGTCGATATAGATGGTGCGACGCCCTTCGGCGCCCACAGCCAGGGCTGCGAAGCGGCGGCGCATGGCCTCAAGGTAGAGTCCCTCCACCTGAGCCGTCATGCGGCTGAGGGCCTCATCACTATAATGCATCAGCAGCGGATGGGCGTCCACCTGCTTCATGTTGCCGCCGAGCGGACGGGCCACGCGCTTCTCAGAGCGGCTGAACCACAGCTGTGCCTGCGCACCGAGGGTGAGCAGGAGGCGTGGCGCCACCTGGCCGGAAATATCCTGAAAGGCCTTGATGACGGGCTCTGCCCCTAACTGGAGCATGACGGAAAAGAGCCGGCGGGCAAACACGCCGGGGCGCTGCTGCAGCATGCTAAGCGCCTGGTCGGTCTCGCTATGCAGCAGGTGGGCGTCGAGCTCTCCCTGCCAGACGTCGTAGTCGTTGCGATAGAAGCGGTCGAGGAGTACGCGCAACTGCGCATATTCCGGGCGACGGGCATACTCGCTCAGACGCAGGGCCCGGATGAAGCGCACCCACATCTCGCGTTTCGGGTGCATCGTCTCCAACTGGCGGTCGAGGGACATCGTCAGACCGTTGAGCCACCGCGCCACACGCCGGCACCACGGCCGGCCGTAGCTGAGGCGCAGCTTGTTCTTCGCGGTCATGGCAGCCTCGTCGGCCCTGTCAGCAGAGACTATCATATTCCTGTTGTTCGCATGCGCCTTCTTAATAAAGGTGCGGGGCTCTATGAGCTGCACCTGCCCCGTATGGCGGAACCAGAGGTAGCGCAACACGTCGGCCGGACCGTCGAAGAAGCGGGCGGCCTCGTCATCGCGCCCCTGCTCCACCAGCATGTTGACCACGAGCATGCGCGTCTCCTTCATTGCGATGACAACATCGGCGGGCAGCGGCCGGTAGCGCAACAGCACGCTGAGCTGCTCGCGCTGCGTGGCATCGAGGGCTACGGGCGACTGCAGGAGCGATGCCATCAGACGGTCGAGGTCGGCGTCGCCCCAGAGCGTCAGGAGCTTCAGGCGTGAGCCCTGTCCGAGGTTCACGCCTGTGGCCAGCTGGAAGGGTGTGCCGCAGAAAGGGCAGCCGTTATAGCGCTCCAGGGGGAACGTGCCGTCGGGGATGAAGTGGCCGCAGGACAGCGTGGTGCCGGGTATGTCAGCCTCAGGGTCAGCGGCGCGAATGATGTTGGCCACATAGGTGACGAAGTGATCCCAGCGACTCTCGCCGGTAGGCGTCAGCCATCCCTTGACGAGCGAGGCCCAGTTCAGGTTGGTGCCCATCACGTCGTTGATGGCGCCGAGCACACTCTCCTGCTGCGGCTCGCTGAGGCCGTTGAGGGCACGCAGCAGCGGCTCGTCGGGGGTGAATCCCATCTGACGCAGTTGGGCAACGAGAGAAAGTGTTCGCGTGGTGGCTTCGCTCACAGGTGTGACATCAGGCAGATAGAGTGCCCTCTGGCGAAGCGAGACTTTTAGTAAATCCTGGTTCATAAGCTAAGGAGAAAGGTAATCGGGGGACTGGAGATCATTCAAATGATGAGAGGGAGTAAGTCCCCCTTGACCTTTCTTTTGCAAAGATAAGTCTTTTTGCTGAAACGGCCAAACTTTTCGGTTGTTATTTTAGGAAGGGTAGCAAAAAAAGGCGGTTCCATCGCAGTTTTTTGTCGATGGAACCGCTCTTTTTGGCAATCATGCCGTTGACGGCATCAGCGCACCACCGTCTTCTTCGTCGGGCTGATGATGATGCCCTTCGTGGCCGGAGTGACCTGACGGCCCTGCAGGTCGTAGACGCGCCCGTTGCGGTCAGCCTCATCGGTCGTCACGCCACCGATAGCTGACGGCGCAGCATTCTCCAGACTGAAGTAGACGTCGTGGAGGGCCTCGCTGTAGGTCTGCTGCAGCAGCAGCTTCGTCTTGCCATCGGCATTCACCTCGTGGAGGGTGTAGTAGCCCTTGCCGGCATCGCCGCTGATGCCGTCGCCGCCAGCATCCTCAAACTCAATGAGGTAGCAGTCGTCTACGTCGAGGGGCAGGTCGGCAATGACCTTCTTGCGCGGCTCGGTGTAGGGACCTCCCTGGGCCACGACGTCGCCGGCCGAGTTGAGCAGCGTCCAGGTGGTCTCCTCAGGCCTCTGGTCGGTCATGATGGTCAGGCGCACGGCGTTGCGAGCCCTCACGGCGTTGGTCATCGTGAGTTTGCGGTGCACCGTCTCCTCGGTGGTGCCGTTGAGGTCGGAGAGCCACAGCTCCACGTCGTTCGTGCCGCCGGTGCTCAGCTGGAAGTCGGTAAAGGCCGGCGTGCGCAGCGTGGCAATGTCGAGGTAGTCGAGGTGTCCGCTCCAGGGCGTAGTCTGCACCTCGCCGTTGATGCTCACGTTGAGGTTAGCCGAGGTGAGCGTCTGGCGCCCCGTGTTGCGCACCACGAGGTCGGCCGTGAAGAGCGGCGAGCAGATGTGGTCGGGGGTGTTCTTCACGCTGAGAATCTTCGCAGCACTGCTGCTGCCCGTGGGGCGCGGCGTATAGAGGGCGTTGAGCACCTCGCCGGTGCTGATGTCCTGCACGAAGGTGACGATGCCCAGCTCCGTGGGGTCGTAGTAGTTCTCCACCGTCCACTTGAACTCATAGTTATAAGGTGTCACCTTCGTCAGGTCGGCGTCGAGCTGCTGGCCATTGCCGCCCGTGAGCAGCTTGCGCAGCACGTAGTTCCACGAGCGCTCGCCGTTGGCGGCAGGCTCGTCCCACTCCACACGCTCCTCGACGGCAGCCACGAAGAGGCGCAGGTTTGAGCCGTCGGCGACGCCCAGCGGCTGCAGGCTCACATCCACCGTGAGCTCGTTGTCGTGCAGCTTGGCCTCGGTCTCGATGTTCATTGTGGGCGTCTTGCCCATAGCCCCGTCGATGTAGAGGTCGAGGTAGTCCTCATAGCCCCAGGCGTGCTGCTGCTCGCCATCGACGCGCAGTGCAGGCACACCGCTGACGCCGTAGAAGCTGGCACGTGCCATGACGTCGGCGCTGCTGGCCAGATAGAAGGGGTCCTGCGGCGAGGGGAAGTTGTAGTGATAGGTGATGGCCACCATGTCGCCCATGCGACTGTTGATGGTCTTGTCGAGTGCGGGCGAGAACTCTGCGCAGGGGGCACAGCTGGTGTTGGTGAACTCCTCGAAGAGCACCAGGCGCTTGGCCTCGGGGGCGGGAGCACCGTTCAGGCGGAAGTAGACGTCGTAGACGGCCCCGTCGTAGTCGCCCTGTGTGATGACCTTCGTGCGGCCCTGCTCGTCAACCTGGAACAGCTGGTAATAGCCGTTGCCGTTGACGCCCTTGATGCCATTGCCGCCGGCGTCGAGAAACTCCAGCAGGTAGCAGTCGTCGGCCGTCAGTTCGAAGGGCACGGTGATGAACTTGCGTGCCTCCTGGTAGGGACCGCCCTCGCGGACCACGTCGCCGGCCGAGTTATAGAGTTTCCAGGTTATCTCCTCGGGTTTCTTGTCGGTGTAGAGCTTCATCTGCACGCCGTAGGTGGCCTGCACGGAGTTGCCGAAGGTGGTGGTGAGGCTGTTGCTCTGGGCACTGGTGCCGTTGACGTCGCTCATCCACACTTTCACGTCATTGCGGCCGGCGTCGACCAGCTGGAAGGTGTTGAAGCCGTCGAAGACCATCGTGTCGCGCTCCAGGTAGCCGAGGCTGCCCGTCCAGGGATACTGCTTCACCGTGCCGTTCACCTCGACGTTGAGCGTAGCCTTGGTGATGGTGTTGGCACCGTTGTTGCGGATGATTACCTTGCCATAATAGTTGGGGGTGCAGATAAGGTCGGGCGTGCCGAAGAGGTTCTGCAGCGCCATGAAGTCCTGCTGCTCAGGCTCGCGGCCTGAGAAGGCGGTGCAGAGCACCTCGTGGCTGACGATGTCCTGCAGGAAGGCCACGACGCCGAGACCGTTGAGGTCGTCGAAGAAGTCGACGTCCCACTCTGCGTCGTAGCTGTAGGTCTCACCGGCCACGAGGGTGGCGGCAGGCTGATGGCCCGCAGGGGGCGTGAGCATCTTTCGCACGGTGTAGTTCAGCTCCGTCTCGCCGTTGGGATAGGCGGCGTCAGGCTCTATGTGCTCTTCGGTGGCGCAGACGAAGAGGCGCAGCCGACTGGCGTCGGGCACGTCATTCAGTGCCTTCAGCGACACGGAGACCGAGAGGTGCTTGCCGTCGAGTGTCTTGACGACGCTCAGGTCGTGTGCGTCGGCCTTCATCTGGCTATAGGTGATGGCCTTGTCGAGGAAGGTGAAGCTACGGTCACCGAGGTCAGCGCCGTCGACGATGGTGGTGGGCACGCCGGTGACGTTGTAGAAGTCGAGCCTGCTTTTCAGCGCCTCAGCGTCGTAGAGATAGAAAGGGTCCTGCTTGTTGGGGAAACCCGAGTGATACTTCACGGCAACGCAGTCACCCAGACGGTAGCGTATGCAGCTGTCGAGCTGCGGCGACCATGTGGCGCAGGGGCCGCACCCCGTGTTGGTAAACTCCTCGATGAGCACCAGGTGCTTGCGCTGAGCCTGCACGGCGGTCATGGTAAGCAGCATTAGAAAGGCAATGATACTGAATCTCTTATTCATACGAAATATGATTTTAGAAAAAAATGTTTCAGGTTTATGGTGGTGCAAAACTACCAAAAAAAGCACAACAGGCCAAATATTCTTCTTCGTTTTACTTCACATTTCTTAAATTGTTAACCGTTTTGCGTGCCACTGAGGGCCCAAACGCCATGCGGCCAGGGCCGGAATGCATGTTGTTCCGGCCCTGGCCGCATGGCGTTTGGGCCCTGGTCAGCGAGACTGGGGGCTGACCAGGCCCGCGCAAAATATCATCTCGCAACCACCTTACGCGCGCTGCCATCTGCCTGCCGCTGCACATAGATGCCGCGCCGGGGTGTCGCCCTGCGGCCCATCAGGTCGTAGTTCTGCACCGCATTGCGCGGCGTGCTGACCGTGGTGATGCCTGAGGTGCTCACGGAGCGCACCACCACCTCGTCGAGGAAGAAGCGACGGCCGGGGGTGAACGTGATGAGCACGCGGCCCTCGCCGCAGAGGCGGGTGGTGAAGGTGGTCCACTGGCCGGCCGTCATCTCCATGTCGGGCTGCTCTATCCACACGTTGCCGTCGGCTGAGAGGTGCAGGCTGGCGTCATCGCGGCTCCAGGGGGCAGCCTTGAACGTGAGCTCGAGGGTGTCGCCGCTGAGCATGATGGCCGGCATGGTGACGATGCCGTCGTTGGCCGCATTGCCGAACTTGGCGCAGCGGGCACCGCCGCCCATCACCATCGAGTCCCACCCGCCGTTGTCGGGCATGAAGTCGGCCGAGGCCACGTCGCTGGAGCCTTTGAACACGCCGTCGTTGCCGCCGGTGCCGATGCAGCGGTCGAACGACTCGTAGAAGATGGCGCCCGTGAGGTCGGGCTTGTCGGTCATTGTGGTGTCTACATAGACATACTTCTCTGAGACGGCCTCAAAGCGGAAGCCGATGGTGCCGTCGTCGTGCTGCGTGATGGCCTGCACGCCGCGGTTCAGGTAGAGTCCGCCGTCGGCATTGCCGTTGTAGAGGGTGGCAGCGGGCAGCGAGTTGTTGGTGAGCGAGTCGTTGCCGGTGGTGGCACAGGGATAGGGGTCGCCCTCGATAGAGGTCTGCGTGTAGGCCCCCATGCGACTGTTCCAGTAGCGCTTGTCGTCCTCATTGTCGGCCGGCACGATGGTCAGGCGCTGATGCGTGTTCCATACATCCTCCATGCCGGGCGTCTTGCGGTAGTCGCAGACGCTGTTGACAACGTTAGCCTGCCAGACGCGCGGGTCGTAGTCTACGTGGAGCACGAGCAGTCCGGCGGCGGGCAGGGCCGAGTCCCATCCCGTCAGCTGGCGGTTCTCCAGCAGGTAGTATTCGTTGGTGTTGCCCTGGTTGTAAATAATGTAGGCCTCGCCGTCGTCGGCCAGCGGGCGCATAGCGCTGACCACGGTGTCGCGCTGCAGCTCCACGGGCTCGAGCCATCCGCACACCATGCGCTCGTAGCTGGTGTAGGCGGCCGGGCAGAAGGCTGCGCCGTTGTAGACGCCGTTGGCCATGAGGTCCCAGAGGCCCATGCCGTAGTAGCCGTGATAGTCAACGTCGTAGAGGTCAGGCAGTCCCATGCAGTGGCTGAACTCATGGCAGAAGGTGCCGATGCCGCTGGGGCCGTCGGCGCTGGTGAGTTCGTTGGAGCAGGCGTAGGTGTCGATGATGGCGTCGCCTATGCGGTGGCCGTCGCCGTAGATGTGCACCCCGTCGCCGTCGGTGACGGAGTGGAGCTCATACTCGTGGGGCCAGATGGTGTTCACGTCGTAGGAGTCGCTCTGTCCCTGTCCGGCATAGAGCACGAACACCTGTTCGCAGTAGCCGTCGCCGTTCCAGTCGTAGAGGGTGAAGTCTACCTGGTCTTTCACCAGCTCGCAGGCCTCTACGACCATCTCCCAGGGATGGGCGTCGACGTCGGTGGTGCCGGGCTGGCCATAGTATTCATAGTTGCGGCTGACGGTGACGGGGCCCACCACGTCGAAGTCGAGCTCGAAGCGGCCCTTGCTCTGGTCGAGGAAGTAGTCTTTCACGCTGCCGCGGTAGTCGCCTTCGCTGAAGCCGCGCTCGTTGGTCACGCGGTCGTAGTAGGCACGGTCGTGGCCCTCGGCAAACTGCTTGTTCTGAAACTCGACTAGGATGACGAGGCCTTTCTGTTTGCCCTCGAAGTGGCCGATGGGCTGACGGCGGCGCGGGGCCTGGCGACGCGTACTGAGCTTCGACGCCCGCCGGGCGGCCAGCTGCGCGGCGGTGGTCTCTTCGAAGCGGCCGGCTACGGGCTCCACGAAGCGTCGGCCGTCTTCCGACTGCCAGAAGGCGCCGCGCTCGTCGCCGCAGAGCTGCACGCGCAACTGGTTGCCCGCGGGTGTGGTGATGGTGCGCCAGAGTCCCGGCCGGGCAGGGACGGCACTGGCCGACGTAGCCATGAGTGCGCAGAAAAGAAGAGAGAAAATGCTTTTTATTTTCATCTTAAATAGCTTTTTTAGGTTTTCGTGTGCAAAATTACTTTTTTTTCGTCAGTTAAGCTGAATAATGAATGTTAAAAAACACAATTTTATGCTTTCCACTTACTCCATTTAGCAAAAATATGTGTACTTTTGCACCTACTTATTAAAAATAAAGTGTCTAATCTAAATTCCTAAAATTAAAATTACACGTATGAAATTCTTTACTTTCGCTGTGGCCTTGCTATGGGCAAGTGCCATCAATGCTCAAAATCTGTCAGTGTCGGCACGCTCCGACGCCAAGCCACTGCAGCCGTCGGTATTCACCGCACCGGCTGAACTCGCTGCACCGCAGCAGGCCCCGCGCCGCGCTGCCAAGCACCCCATCGACGAACAGCCCGACGGCGAGCTGAAGACCTACGCCATGTCTACCTACTACTATTCGCAGAACATGGACGAGTGGGTGCACCGCTACGGCCAGAAGACGATGGTGGTGATTGACGGCGATGACGTCTACATCCAGAACATGATCAACACCAACACCTACGGCACGTGGATTGTGGGCGAAATCTCGGCCGACCGCAAGAAGGTGGTGTTTGAGAACTACCAGCCTTATGTGGAGCAGGGCGACTACACGTATTATCTCTGCCTGGCCTACGTCAGCGACGACGGCAACGTGTTTGCCGACACCGAGGCCGACGAGTTCGAGATGGACTACGACGAGGCTACGGGCCAGCTGAGCAACCCTAACCTGAACATCTCGCTGGTGAACACCGACGGCGGCGTCTTCACCTTCAACGAGGGCTACGACCTCACCCTCTTCACCGACGAGCCGGTGCTGCTGCCCGAGGGCATCTCGCAGGAGGACGTGCAGCCCTATTCGCTGCGCTGGGACTCAAAGGACCCCTACTACTTCCCCCGCATCGTCTATGTGGTGCAGCAGGGCGACGACTTCTACTTCCAGGGCTTCTGCGACAAGGTGCCCGAGGCATGGCTGAAGGGCTCGCTCAACGAGGCTAAAGACTCGGTCATCATTGCCAACGGACAATACGTCGGACTCTACGACGGGCTCTACTTCCTCTACAGCAAGGGCGCTGCCTACAGCGGACTCGACGATCAGGGATGGCCTATCTACAAGAACAAGGATCACGTGGCCCTAAAATGGAATGCCGACGACAAGTCGCTCTACGGCCCCGACGGCATCCTCTTCGTGCTGGGCAAGGAGCTGCGCGGCGGCTACAGCCAGTCGATTCCCTCGCAGGACATGAAGCCCTTCTACGGCGTGCCCGCTAAGCCGAAGACGCCCGATATCCGCAACTTCGACATCGACACGCAGTTCTATCAGGTGAACTCAAGCATCACCTATGTCGTGCCCGTGGAGGACGTCGACGGCAACTTTATCAACCCCGACTCGCTCTACTACCGCTTCTACCTCGACGGCGAGCAGCTGCACTTCGACAACCAGAAGGACGGCTTCTACCAGCACTTCCCCGACGAGTGGGAGGTGCCCAGCCGCTTCACTGACCGCGGCAAGGTGAACAACCGCACCGACAACAACAACGGCACGCAGACCTACCACGTGCTCAGCATCGAGAAGAGCCTGCGCCCGAAGACCATCGCCCTGCAGAGCATCTACTACATGAACGGCACCCGCACGCTCTCAGACATCTGCGTCTACGACACCGAGTCGAAGACAAAGACCTACGAGGAGGGCGACCCCAACCCGCAGGGCGTGGAGCTGGTTGAGCAGACATCGCTGCAGCCCGGCATGGTATTCGACCTGCAGGGACGCCGCGCCGCCGCTCAGCCCAAGCACGGTCTCTACATCGAGAGCAAGCGCATGGCCGACGGGACGGTGAAGGCCGTCAAGGTGGTGCGCTAAGAGCGATGTGAAATCTTTCTGCCACATGAAGAGAATCCTTATTTCTATTTTATCTGTGACACTCACCGCTGCTGCCTTCGCCCAGGGCGAGGGCAGCCTCTGGTGGGGCTTCCATCATGACACCAGCCTCACCGACAGCCACCTGGGCGTGAGCAAGGCCACGGTCTACGAGGCTGCTATCCACGTCGACGGCAGCGCCGTGCCCACGCAGGGCACGCGCATCGAGGCTGTCCGCCTGCCTTTCAGCAGCACAGAGCACATCGACAGTCTGACGCTCTGGCTGACCACCGACCTGGAGGAAGGGCAGCGTCTGACGACGGTCAACGTGGAGCAGCCGACCGAGGGATGGACCGTGGTGACGCTGCCGCAGCCCGTCAGTATCCCCGCCGAGGGACTCTACGTGGGCTATACGTTCAAAGTGACCGAACTCGACGGCCTGTCGGAGCGCCCGCTCGTGATGACCGACGAGGCGGCCGACGGAGGTCTGTGGCTGCGCGTGAAGAGCGTGAAGCAGTATCGCGAGTGGTACACCACGCGCCGCTATGGCGCGCTGGCCCTCCAGCTGCGCCTCACAGGTGGCTCGCTGCAGGCCTGCTCGGCCTCAGCCGACGCCATCCGCCAGACTAACGTGGTGAGGACGACCGACGACGAGGTGGAGCTGATGTTCACCAACTACGGCACCGAGCCCGTCAGCACGCTGGAATACAGCTACGCCTTCGGGCAGGAGACGCGCACGGGCAGCTACTCCCTACCCCAGCCCGTGCCCGACGTCTACGGCATGCAGGGCTATGCCGTGCTGCCCATCGTGGGGCCTGAGGGCACCGGACGCATGGACCTGCAGCTCACCCTGACGGGCGTCAACGGCCAGCCCAACGCCAGCGACGCCCCGACGGCGCAGACCGGCGTGGTGAGTCTGCAGCACCGCTGCCACCACCGCACGGTGATGGAGGAGTACACCGGCACGTGGTGCTCGATGTGCCCCCGCGGCTTTGCCGGCATAGCCAGGCTGAAGCGTATGTATCCCGACGACTTCATCGCCCTGTCGATACACGTGCTCAACGGCGACCCCATGGACGTCTACTACGACTATTACTACGTCATCAACACGACGCAGTTCCCCTCGTGCCGTTTCGACCGCGGCGACGTCACCGACCCCTACGACGGCGACCTGCCCGACGGCCACTTCCATGCCGACGAGAACTTCCGCCAGGCCAACCGCGTGCTGGCACCTGCCGACCTGAAGCTGGAGGCCCGCTGGACGGGCGACTCCACCTGCACTATGCGCAGCAGCACCGACTTTGCCTACGATGCTGACCACTGCGACTACAAACTGGCCTACGTGCTCATAGAGGACTCGCTGCGAGGCCCCGAGGGCGACCACTCGTGGCACCAGATGAACAGCTTCTCAAACCCCGTGATGAACTACTACGTGGAGGACGATATGCAGCCTTACGTCAACGCTGAGGGCACCATGCTCTCTGATGTGGCCTACAACGACGTGGTCATCGCCATGAGCGACGTGCGCGGCATCGACGGCTCGCTGCAGGGACCGCAGCGCGTGGGACAGACGATGACCCACGACTACGAGCTGCGGCTGACGCCCGTGTCGCAGCATCGCGACAACGTGAAGGCTGTGTGCCTGCTCATCGACGCGCAGACAAAACGCGTGGTGAACGCGGCCATCAGCACCATCGACGCCACGGCCGGCATCAGCCACATGGACAGCAACGTCCTGAAGGCGGAGCAGCACTACGACCTGCTGGGCCGACTGACGGCCCCAGCGGCCAGAAGCTACGGCCGGCTGAGCATCGTGAGGCAGGCCGACGGCACGGTGCGCAAACTGCTGAACAAATGAGAACACCTTATATTATTAACTAAACAACAAATCCTATGAAGAAAGTATTCGCACTATTAGCCCTGTGCACCATGGCTTTCGCGGCCCAGGCGCAGGACGAACTGACCTGGTGGGGCAACTACACCACCGAGTCGACATCGGTGACGGGCAACAGCAAGGTGCCCGGCGACTATGAGGCAGCCATGTTCGTGGCCGGCGACGGCACACTGAAAGGCATCAGCATCGAGCAGATACGCATACAGACACGCCTCTCGGCCAGCAGCTCGGAGAACGTGAAGTTCTGGATACGCACCTCGCTCGACGGCGAGAACGTGGTGGAGGTGACGCCCGAGACCGTCTCTGGCAGCGGTTTCACCACCGTCACCCTGCCCGAGGCTTACACACTGCCTGAGACGGGTGCCTACGTGGGCTACTCGTTCCGCGTCACGCAGTGGTGGAATGAATATGAGGGCACGCCCGTGGTCTATGCCAAGAAGAGCGTGGAGAAGAGCTTCTACCTGAAGCAGCCCGGCGAGACGGAGTTCACCGACAAGTCGTCGACGGGCTGCCTGGCCGCACAGATTGGCTTCAAGGCTCCCGAGGAGAAGATGTGGTGGGGCAACTACACCGGCTCAGAGCAGACCGGCCTGCTGGGCAACAGCAAGGTGCCCGGCAACTATGCCGCTGCCATGTTCGTGGCCGGCGACGACACCTTCAAGGGCGCCAGCATCACCGGCATCCGCATACAGACGCGCCTCTCGGCCAGCAGCTCGGAGAACGTGAAGTTCTGGCTGCGCACTGAGCTCGACGGCGAGAACGTGGTGGAGGTGACGCCCGAGACCGTGGCCAGCAGCGGCTACACCACCGTCATCCTGCCCGAGGCCTACAAACTGCCCGAGACGGGTGTCTATGTGGGCTACTCATTCCGCGTCACGCAGTGGTGGAACGAATATGAGGGCACACCTATTGTCTACGCCAAGAAGAGTGTGGAGAAGGGTCTCTATCTGCAGCAGCCCGACGAGACAACGCTCAGCGACAAGTCGTCGACCGGCTGTCTGGCCGCACAGGTTGAGATAAGCGGTGCGTCAATCAATGCCGACGCCGTGCAGGTGGCCGACGACATCGACGACATGGTGGCTCTGATGGGCCAGAAGATTATGCTCAACCTGAACCTGACCAACCAGGGCAGCGCCGGTGTGCAGAACATCGATTTCAGCTATACCCTCGACGGTGAGCAGAAGGAAGGTCACCTCGACCTCGACCCGGCCATCGCTGCCATGCTCGGCGCCAAGCAGACGGTCAGCGTGGAACTGGACGCCCCGCAGCAGGCCGGACAACAGGAGATTGAGATTGTGATAACGAAGGTGAACGGACAGACCAACGGCATCACGGGCAAGAAGGCTAAGTGCTCGGTGGTGGTCACCGTGCTCAGCGAGAATGCTCCGCGCAAGGCCGTGGCCGAGATATTCTACAACGCCACCAACGGCTTCGCACCGCGTGCCTTCGTGGGTGCCGAGAAACTGAGCCAGGAGGAGAATGTCATTGCCTTCCTCATCGACCACTACAGCGGCACGCAGGCTGTCGACACCTATAGCGACTTCCAAAAGCTGCCCAACGGCGAGACCTACACCAACCGCTATGGCAGCTATCCCATTGCCGAGGTGAACAGGGCCTTCACCATCGACCCCTACACCGGCACAACGGCTCCCAGCGGCTACAGCGCCAACCACTTCGAGGCTGCTGAGCCCGTGAAGGCTACGCTCAATGAGCCTACCGAGGCTGCCGTCAGCCTCACTGCTGAATGGGCCAACGAGGCTAAGGACTCGGTGGATCTCTCGGCCAAGGCTAACTTCATGGCCGACTTCAAGACGGCTCCCTACCGCCTGGCTTTCGTCATCATCGAAGACGGCGTGAAGGAGAACATCAGCAACTACATCAGGTTCTACAAGGCTGCTTATCCTGACGACGACATGGCTGGATGGATGGAAGCCCCCTACGCGAACCCTGACTACGCCATGAGCAACGTGGCTGTGGCTGCCACCGACGTCAACGGTATTCAGAAGAGCCTGCCCACGAAGAACATCGTGGCCGGCGAGGACTACACCTACGACTGCGGTCTGAAGATTGAGCAGAAGGAGGGTCGCGAGGATGCTACCAACGCCCGCGCCATCGTGCTGCTCATCAACAAGGACACGAAGCGCATCGTCAACGCCAACATCATCCCCGTGGTGAACAAGGGCGAGACCGTGGGCATCACCTCGACGAACAGCGAGCAGGGCGCCATGAACAGCCAGGTATTCGACCTGCAGGGCCGCCGCGTGCTCTCGGCTTCGAAGCCCGGCCTCTACATCATCGACGGCCGCAAGGTCATCGTGAAGTGATGTTGCCGCCGTGTAAGCACCATTTTTCTACCAGGCTGCCTGCCCATCCGCAGGCAGCCTTTTTTTGCGCAGACGAGCTAAGTTACTTCATAAAGGCTGCCTCTGAAAAAAACTTCCGCTTTGCCCCGGGCGGAAACAAATGTTTCCATGCCCGGGAACAAGGCGGAAGGCAATGAAACTGCGGCAGAGGGTTATCTGACCATCATCTTGCGCACCGAGCCGTCGGCCTGGCGGATGATGATGAGACCTTTTTGGCCCTTGCCGGCACGGCGGCCGTCGATGGTGAAGCATTCAGTGCCCGTGGCGTTGCCCTGCTCCTGACGGCTGTCGAGTCCGGTGACGGCCGTGACGAAGGGCTTGCTCTCCTCATTGTCGAGGTCGACGAGCATGAGGTTGGAAGCGGCCGAGGTGGTCCACTGTTGCTCGTGCTCATAGGAAGCGGTAACGGTGTATCCATACAGCTCATAGTCGTAGCTGGAGAGTCCGGTGAAGACGTAGCTGAGCTCCTCGGTCACAGCCTGCTGCAGCATCTGCTTCACGATGCCACCCTTCTTCACATCCTGGCTGATGCGCAGGTAGCCGAGCATCCAGGGGCTGTAGCTCTGGGTGGAGAAGCGAATCTTGGCGTTTTCGCCGCTGATGGGCATGATGAAGTTGCCGTCGATGTCACCGTTCTCGTCGAAGGGAATACTGTAGGTGAGTCCGTTCACGTTGAGATTCAGTTCTTCGTCGGTCATGCTATGGGCCTTGATGCTGAGATAGAGTTTGTCATCGTTATTGCAGTCGAAGACGGGCGTTGTGAGCGTTGCACCGTAGAAGCCGGGGGAGTTGCAGCCAAGCCATCCCTGTGCGACGGTGTTGTTAAGGCCTTTCCAACCAGGCAGCGTGGTGAGCTCGTCGAGTGCTGTTTCCTCGTAGCTGTTGCCCAGAACCTCGGGCGCGTCGGCCGACGTGGCCGTAGTGACGCTCTCATCGATGCGGCTGAAGTCCTCCTCAAGCACAGTCATGTCCGGGGTGTCTTCCTTGGCCTCCAAGATGCCATAGAGGCTGACAGTGTAGTTCATGGCCTTGGGAACAGCCTCCCAGTTGGCGGTGAAGGTACCGCGCGAGTCAATCTCGGTGGCCTCTTTGGCTACGGGAGCGCTGATGCCCAGGGCGTGGTGCATGATGCCCTCCGAGAAGTCCTGCTGATAGTGCGAGCGAATGGCGTAGTAGTATTCGGTCTCGGGGTCGAGGTCGGTGAAAGTGTACTCGCAGGGAGCGGCATATTCGGTGTAGTCATAGTAGGTGTAGTCGCCACCATAGTCAGCCGACTTAGGCCCATTGACGCGCTGAATCTCGAAGGCGCAGTTGGCCACGATGTCAATGTTGTCAACCACGACATATCCCTCGTTGCTAAAGCCGGCCACACGGATGCGATAGGCAAAGTAGGTGTTGGCTGAGTTGGCCTGGTCGGTCAGGGGCAGAATGCCACCGTTGGCGGCGCTGGCAGCACGCACGGAGCCGTTGAGGGTCTGCCATGAGCCGTCGGGATTCATCACGTCGACGAAGATGTTGCCCTGGAAATAATATGACCACCAAGGGTCGCTGCGGTCGACCGACGGGTCGACGGCGCGCATGAAGATGTTGGCCTGCTTGTAGGTGCCCTGGGTTACAGGCATGGTGAGCGTGTCGCCGTTGTGCATAATAAGACCCTTAGAGTTGTCCATGCCCTCATTCTCACTCAGCTCGGTGGCCGTGGTGCTCCAACCCTGCTGCGGCTCGGTGTAGTTTTCGAAGTCCTCGGCAAAGTGTTCCTCCTCGTCGCTGGTATAAACCTTCTTGTAGAAGTCGATATAGTAGTTGTAGGCATGGCGCACAGGCTCCCACTTCACAGTGAACTGGTCGCGCTGGAAGTCAGTCACACCGATGACGTGAGGTGCCGGCAGGAAGGTGTTTTCAGCCGTCACCTTGATGTGGTCAATGAGGATGGCCTCTGAGCAGTGGAAGGTGATAAAGGCGTCGTTGTCGGCATCATAGTTGTCGAACTCCACCTCGATTTCCTGCCAGCCCTCGTGGGGATAGATGCGGAACTGGAACATGCCGTACCCGGGCATGTCGGTGTTGCAGCGGTCCATCTTGTCATAGCCGCCTTTGTTCATAGTGATGCTCAGGCTCGTGCCGTTGAAGCAGCGCCAGTCTGTGATATTGCCCGCGTCATCGAAATCTTTGGGAATCCAGCAGGGCACGGCCTTCACGCGCAGGTTGATTTTCAGGTGACCCGAATAGTCGCCCAGGGGCGTGAACAGAGCACAGGGCAACTGCATATTGTAGGTGCGCATGTAGAGCTTGTCGCCGGCGGCCATGCACCAGTCGCCGGCCCAGGTGCCGTCCTTGGTCAGCGAGGGGTCGAAATAGATGCTGGGGGCAAACTCAGGGAACTGCGAGCCCAGGTAGTTGATGGTGTCAGGCTCAGCCTCCGAGCCACGGCCCAGGAGCGAGAAGTCCTCGTCGATGAGGACAGTCCTGATGCTCGATGCGGCTGCCTGTGCGGGAGCCAGGTGCCTGACGGCGCCCCTTGGCGCGAGGTTGTGTTTCATGGGCTGTGCCAGCTGGCTTGCAACCTCGTTGCGCTTGAGTTCCAACTGTGCCTGTGCTGTCGTCGAGCCAAGCACCAGACAAGCTGCAATGCTTGCCACGAAAGTAGTGAATCTCTTCATAATGGTTATGGTTTTGCAGGGTTAGTAAAAGTTTTTTTTCATCGCCTGCAAAGATATGCCTTTTTTTCATCAAGAACAAAAAAAACCGCCCTTAGGCGGTGCTAATTCAAGAAAAGAAACCGATTTCATCGGCTTTTGGCCAGTTGCATGTATTCCGAGGGGGTGAGTCCGGTGAACCGCTTGAAGACGGTGGTGAAGTTGGAACGGCTCTTGATGCCCACGCTTTCGGCAATAGCCTCGATGGTCATCTTGCCGTAGGCTGGCTGGTCGTTCAGCCGTCGGCAGGCCTCACGCACACGATAGTCGCTGAGCAGGGTGCTGAAGTTCTGGCCCGTCTGGCTGTTCACGGCCTGCGACACATACTTTGAGTTGCTGCCCACCAACTCAGCCATGCGACCCATGGTGAAGCCCGTGGTGAACACCTCGTCGCAGTGTTGCAGCACGTGCGTAATCTTGTCGAACAGCTGTTTTTCCTCGGTTTCATCAATAACGGGGCGTGCAACCGCTTTCTGCAGGGCTTTCTCCTCCTCCTGGCGCAGCAGCTGCACGTTCTGCTCGTAGAGGTGACGGTGGGCATCGCTCACCTTGCGGTAGGTGCGGTAGAGGCGCCACAGTAGCAGACTGATGAGCACCACGACAGCCACGGCAGCCCATAGGAAGCAGGTGAGCAGGCGGTGGCGCTCGCTGAGCAGGCACATGTCGTGGTTCACGTGGGCCAGCTGCTCGCGCATCTCCACACTACCAGCCCCGGCGAGCCGTCCGGCCGCCATGAGCGAGTCGGCCGCCTTCAGGTGCAGATAGTCGTAATGCTGTGCCATGGCGGTGTCGTTCAGCAGTGTGTAAACGTGGCTGAGTGCCTGGTAGTAGGTGCTGGCGTAGTCGCTGCAGCCTTCGACCGCCAAGAGGCGGCCTGCCTGGTGATACACCTCGATGGCCTGGGCGTAGCGCTTGCTGCGCACATAGTAGCTGCCGGCATCGTCGAACGTGGTGATTTGCATGCGCTCCTGCAGCAGCTCGTCCCATGTGATGGCGGCGGCCTGCTGCATCAGCTGTGCGGCCTCTGCCGTCTGTCCCTTCAAGGCGAGTGCCACGGCGCGGCAGCGCTGGCAGGTGTATGCCACATACGCCGTTGTGTCGGCCTCGTGCCGACGCAGGAAGGCAGCCGCCTCCTGGGCTATATCCTTCTCGCGATGAAACGAGACGGCATA